>OKLR01000542.1_pt1 | contig 6352 bp, 6 predicted proteins | sample 1614281 | NCBI WGS metagenome assembly OKLR01 (sample SAMN04436920, study PRJEB24849) | human gut metagenome | biome: human gut; feature: NICU; material: stool | host: Homo sapiens | place: USA: Saint Louis, MO | collected 2012-05-13 | reverse complement strand
CCTCCAGCCTGAATAAAGAGACGCTGGTGGTGTCGATTGCCGCGGGCGTGACGCTTGACCAGCTGGCGCGCGCGCTGGGCCATGACCGCAAAATTGTTCGCGCAATGCCCAATACCCCCTCGCTGGTTAACGCCGGCATGACCTCCGTCACGCCTAACGCGCTGGTGACCCCGGAAGACGTAGCCGATGTGCTGAACATTTTCCGCTGCTTCGGCGAAGCGGAAGTGATTGCCGAATCGATGATCCATCCGGTGGTGGGCGTGAGTGGTTCTGCGCCTGCGTATGTCTTCATGTTCCTGGAAGCGATGGCCGATGCCGCCGTACTTGGCGGAATGCCGCGCGCCCAGGCGTATAAGTTCGCCGCGCAGGCCGTCATGGGTTCCGCCAAAATGGTGCTGGAAACCGGCAAACACCCGGGTGAACTGAAAGATATGGTTTGCTCCCCGGGCGGTACCACCATCGAAGCGGTGCGGGTGCTGGAGGAGCGCGGATTCCGCTCGGCCGTCATTGAAGCAATGGCAAAATGCATGGAAAAATCAGAGAAGCTGAGTAAATCCTGATCGCTTCAGTCGGGCGTCAGGCGGCCACTTCGGTGCGGCTGCGCCCGGCATTTTTCGCCCTGTACAGCGCCACGTCAGCCGCCTTTAGCCATTCCCGATAATGTGCAAACTGCGGCCCCCAGGGGGCAACGCCCACGCTGATGCGCAGCGCCTCTTTTGGCGCGCACGGTAGCGACAGCTTTTCCAGCCGCTCATGCACCCGGGACATGACGGCGATGGCGCTTTCCGCTGCGGTCTGCGACATAATCACCGCAAACTCATCCCCGCCAAACCGGCCGATGGCATCACCTGACCGCACCGACATCTGAAGCTGGCGCGTGATGGCAATGATCGCCTCATCCCCCACGGCGTGCCCCCAGGTATCGTTGATATTTTTAAAGTGGTCGATATCAATCAGTAAAATCGTGGCGGTGCAGCGATCGCGGCGGCAATGCTCAAATTCATTTCGCAGCAGCATTTCCCAGTGTCGGCGATTATAGACCCCGGTCATGCCGTCGCGGGTGCTCATCATTTCCAGCCGCTGTTTATGTTCCGCAAGCCTGACGGCGGTGCGGTGGCTGAGCCAGGCAAACAGCATGGGATAAAGCACCAGTACGGGAAGCGTTAAGCTCCACTCCACGAGGTCGGGGTTGAAGACGGCCACGCGCCCAACAAGCGGCAGCGTCACCAGCGCGGAGAGCAGAGTCAGCAGGATCCCCGGGATAAACAGACGACAGCCCCCGGAGCCCATCATATTCATCCCGACCATCATCACCAGCGCTGCCGTGGGTAACGCGCTCATCCCCATCACGCCGATCCAGAGCCCGGCAATAATGGCATCGATCTTAAGATTGAACTCTTCCTGCTGATGAGGTGACGCGGCCCGACAGGATAACTGCCAGGCGAAATGGGGCCAGACGAACGCCCAACCGACCAGTAAAAGCCACCAGCCGCCGGGTAAAAAATGGGTGACCAGCATTCCTGCAACCGGGAAAAACATCGCTGCCAGCCCCACGGCGCGCGCCAGCCGAACCCGCCGGGCAAACTGAATGCCGGCGCGGTGAGGGTCATCCTGAGAAAGGGTTAAATTCCACTCTTCCCGAATGCGCTTTGTGTTGTAATACGTTTCATCATTCATCATTTTTGGGAATATTCTGAAACATTTTCCCAAATTATAGAGAGGGGGTCTGCGGGGAAAGTATGAAATTTCGGGTGAGCCGCCGGAGCCGCTCACCCGTTCGAACTACACTTTTTTCTTCAGGCAGGCACTCATGAACTTGCTGCGGTCATCCCCTTTCAGGGACTGCTCGGTTGCCTTGGCATTACACTCGCGCATCTTTTGCTGCTGAGGCGTCAGGCTTTTTTCAGCTGGCTTTGAAGCGCCGTTTTTGAGGCAGTCGCTCATGTAGGTCTTGCGGGCATCGCCCTTCAGACTCTGAGACGTCGCCTGTTGATTACAGGTGGTCATACGCTGCTGCTGCGGCGTTAACGTTTTCTCTTCCGCGTTCGCCGAGGCGACCAGGAACAGGCCGGAGAGCAGAGTAACCAGTAATGTTGTTTTCATTGCACCATCCTTTTGTGAACATTCCCTGTAAGTCTGGTTCGTGACAGGAAAAAAACCACCCGGCAGATGTGATTTCCGCCGGGAATTTATCATTTCAGACCCAGCGCCGCCTTCATGGTGTAGAACAGATCCGTTTGATCCGTCAGGCCTACCACGTTGGCCGCGTGCGGGCCGTAGGCGGCAATGCGCAGCTGGGTGCCGGTGTGCTCCATGGACTCTTCTTCAGAGTTGCCGTAGCTCATCACCATGACGGCGCCATCTTTGGTGTTGAGCGCCTGCGTCAGGCCAGGGGCTTTGGTATCTGGCGGAACGATCTGGCTGGCGTGCGCGTGATCCGCAGTGACGATCACCAGGGTGTTACCGTCTTTTTTCGCGAACGCGAGCGCCTTCTGCACCGCTTCGTCCAGATCGACGGTTTCGCCAATCTGACCGCACGGATTTGCCGCATGATCCTGCTTATCGATCGACGCCCCCTCAACCTGCAGGAAGAACCCTTTTTCGCTCTTGCTCAGCAGATCGATCGCTTTATCGGTCATCGCCGCCAGCGTCGGTACGCTGTCCGTGCGTTTAGGGTTAGGCGTACAGGTCACCGCTGGCTTATCGATATTGCCGTGATATGAGGCTTTTGGACCTTCCCAGCGCACGGGCATGTTGCCGTCAGAGAACAGCCCCAGCAGCGGTTTGTCCTGGTTCGCCTCGGTTATCGCCGCCAGCGAATTTGCGTCACTCACCAGCTGATAGCCGCGCGCCTGCGCCTGCTCGCGCAGCGTTTTGCCCTGCCACTCGCCCGCCGTCGCGGTTTCCGCGAAGGTTTTCGCGCCGCCGCCCAGCGTCACGTCAGGACGCGCATTCAGCAGCTGTTCCGTAATCGAGCCTTTGCCACCTTTTTCCAGCGCGTTCGTTGGGCATTTTTCGCTGGTCACTGACGGGCCGTAGCATTTACGCGAGGTCACGTGTGCCACCAGCGCCGCAGGCGTCGCATCCTGAAGTTCAGCGGTGGAGACGTTCCCGGTCGCCAGGCCCGCCGCTTTTGCCATCTCCAGAAGGGTTTGACGATCTTTTTCGTGAATATCCACGCCCAGCGCGCCATTATAGGTTTTCACGCCGGTGGACCACGCCGTGGCCGAGGCCGCAGAGTCCGTTACGTAATCCGGTTTACCGGTTTTTTTATCCAGCGCGTAGTGGGTATATTGTCCGGTCAGCGGTAATGCGTCGATACCTTTAAAAAAGCCGCCCGCCCCCTCGGCATAATTTCGCGCCGCCGTGATTTCGGAATCACCCATTCCATCGCCAATCAGCAGAATAATATTTTTCGCCGGTTTTTCATTAAGCGAAGCGCGAATGGCGGCGGTTTGATCTTCCGACAATCGGCGCGCGCCGCCGGGCTGGGTGATATCCCCTTTTGCCGCACGATTATCCAGGACGCTGGTTTGCGTCGTGTCAGCATAAATGGCAGGGGTAATTAACAGAGGAAGTAATGCGATGAAAAGTGCGCTCTGTTTCAATTTATTTTCTCCATGTAAAAATACATAAAAATAAAAACAGAGCGACTATAGGCATCCTGCATGACAATTCTATGACACGTCGTTACGTACTGTGACGGTTTAGCTGCGCGGATGCCTTAACAGCTTCTTTACGTACTGGTGGAGCATCTCAGCATCTTCAACCGGTACCTGCGATTCAGGCCTGACGCTCTCCAGCGCGCCTTCCACGCTCTCAATCAACGCCTGCTGATCGGTTTTCGCCATTTGTCGCAGCAGCGCGGTGACCACAATTTCAAGCGCTTCGACCTGGGCCACCAGCTCTTTTGACTCTTCTTCCTTTTGTGCCAGCTTGACCAGCAATTCAGCAATGAGGTTTTTCATCGTGCCATTTCCTTTTCAGTTTTATCTGACGTTATCACTCTGAATCCATAATGCAAAGAGAAGAAATTAATTATGGTATGCAAAAGTGATACAGAAACGGAAATAAAGAGACCTCGCCGTGAGCGAAACGTTTTTCTATAAAAAGACGCCGCATTTTGTTATATAAAAATGCGGCTACCATAAGAATATATAATACATCTGCGAAAGCGTTATCTCGCCGATTTCGCCTCCGCCATTTGTCTGCGGCGTCGCAGCGCAATAGCCAGCTGGATAATATTGATTAAAACGACAATCGCCGTCGCCGCAAATACCCAACGAAAACCGGCCATCGCGGAAACGGAGGCGCCAATAAGCGGACCGGCAACATTCCCCAGATACATAAATGACTGGTTATATCCAAAAATACGCCCCGTCACCTGGTCGCTGGAATATTTGACCAGCAGGGTCTGTACCGCAGGCAACATGGCACCATCGGCAAAGCCGAGCAGAAATCGCAACACGCCAAGCTGAAGCGGAGAGGTGACAAACGACATGGCGAAAAAGAGCACCACCGCAAAGATCAGCGTCGCCATCAGGATGCGCGCCGTACCGATCCTGTCACCCAGTTTTCCGAGACGCGGCGCGGAAATCAGGGCGGATACGCCCGGCACGGCGGCAATCATGCCGCTTAAAAAAGCGATGTTCGTGCTCTCCGGCTCCATTGACTTGATAAACAGCGCCAGTATCGGCCCCACCGAACCGTTACAGAGCTGGATCACCATGGTGGTGACAAACAGGCTGATCATCAGCCCCGGATAAGGCAGCGAGGCGAAAACGGCCTTGCCGCTCAGGCGTTCAGATTTACTGATAACCGGGCGGCCTCCCTCTTTAATCAGAAAGAGCGTGACCAGAAAACTGACCACCAGCAGAACCGCAGTGATGATAAATACCGCGCGCAGTCCGACGTGGTCCGCCAGAAAGCCCCCCAGCAGCGGGCCACCGATGACGCCGCTGATCTGCGCCGTGGAGAGCGTGCTCAGCGCCCAGCCGCTCCGCTCGCGCGGCACCTGAGAGGCGACCAGCGCCATGGCGTTTGGAATATACCCGGACGTCAGCCCCATCACCGCCCGCAGGAAGAACAGCTGCCAGACGTTGGTGGCGAAGGCCTGCAGCAGAATGGCTATCGCCATCCCGAGCGAGGCGCGCAGCAGCATCAGTTTTCTGCCTTTTCGATCGGCCAGGCTGCCCCACATGGGTGACACAATCGCGGAAACCAGAAAGGTGACGCTGAACGTCAGGCCGGACCACATGGAGAGCGCTTCGTGCGAGGTGACCCCCAGCTGCGAGACGTACAGCGGCAGGAACGGCAAAATCTGGCTGATGGCCAACCCGGTGAAGAAGCAACCGAACCAGACCGAGATGAGATTAACTTTCCAGGATTCCATACAGAATAGTCTTCATTTTTAGGCGAATTCGCCGTCAGATTAGCAAGTTACGCGTGTTAACGTCGCACCAGAGATGCGGCCTGACCGACTTTGGTGTTTTATCTTCCCAGTCATCATATTTGTGAAATAAGTCACAATTCATCCATTTTTTGGCGGAATATTATGCTTCACCGGCACAGGCCAAAACCGCGCATTCCGAGATGAAAATGGTTGGCATGCGCCGCGTTGTACTCTGGCCCCAGAGCGTTCCCGTAGTACCCGCAGCTTGCCGCCAGCATCGCCTTCAGCCAGGGCTGCGTCGTGGCCGCCTTCCAGCCGTTCAGCACCGTGACGCGTTCGCCGTTCGCCAGACGAAAAGCGGCAATATCCAGCGCCTCCGCCGAGGCATGTTCACTGCGGCGCGCGTCAGGGCGGTGGTAAATATTGCGGCAGGCAAAGCTGCCGAGGTGATCGATACGCGCGAGGTCGCTGCCCGTATAGCGTTTTGTCAGCGGCCGGGCCTGCTGGCTGATAAAGAGGGCTGAACTGAGCGCCAGCGGACAACTGGCAAGAAAGCTGCCGTTCAGGCCGACCGGGCCGAAGTCTCGCACGCGCACGACGTCGCTCAGCGGGCATTCCCCGGCGCTGTCAGCGACCGGCTGGGTGCGGATGAGATCGCGTTGATTAGCCTGCGCAAGCAGGCTTGCGCAGGCCTCGGGCGTTAAGCGCCGAAGCTTATACTGGGTGATTCGGCCTGGCGGATCGTCAAGCGTCAGCGGTATGAAAGGGTTGTAGTAAGGCGGCAACCAGCGGTAACCCACCGTTGCGACGGCGATAAGAATCAAAACGGTCAGCAGCGTTTTTCCTTTCACTCGCCCCCCTGAACATTCCCCCAAACATTATGGCAGAAGGTCGCGAAACCCGCCGGGCATCGTGGTATGTTATTGGCTTTTCGTCAGACTGGAAGAGAGTGAGATGGCT
>OKLR01000535.1_pt1 | contig 6419 bp, 4 predicted proteins | sample 1614281 | NCBI WGS metagenome assembly OKLR01 (sample SAMN04436920, study PRJEB24849) | human gut metagenome | biome: human gut; feature: NICU; material: stool | host: Homo sapiens | place: USA: Saint Louis, MO | collected 2012-05-13 | reverse complement strand
AATGCGATCATCTTCCACCACTGCATTAATACAATGCCAGGGGCGGGGCAAATAAAGATAATTCACAAAAATATTCCGAAGAGAATACACTGGCTTGTTGATTATCTGGCTATACAGTATTGCCGAGACATCGGCCATTTCCGAACAGAAGCAGGGCAAGCGCTGTGTTTGACCCAGCATTTCACGAAGATAATCCTGAGGTGTCAGGTTACGTATGACCTCGTCGCGAAAATGCTCGTAACGTGAAATATAATAATCCCAATGCTCCTCAGGAAATTTGAGGCGAACGATGTCTGCCGGCCATGTTTCAAACACATCTGATTCCTGAAGGACATGGCACATTGTTTTTGGAACTTCACGTAGAATATCATCAAGGCTCGCCAGGTGATATTTTTCAATGACTGCCCGTGCCAGTTCCCGAAGTTCATCATTCATAACATCACCTTACTTATATTGTGTTAAAGAGGCCGCGCCACAATAAACAAAGTTTATATTACGTGGCCGTTCGTGGCGTTTGAGTTTTTTCAGCAGGCTGGCACTGTGCTGCTGGCAATTGGTTTCATTGATCACTGATTCATCGCAGGTCAAAACAATATCGAATCCCGCAATTTGATCCCCTTCATTGACAATTTGGGTCTTGCAGGTCATCACCCCTTTAATTTCCCGGCACAGCTGCTTAACGGCGCCGATATTGACTTTCTCATCCCTGATAACAATAAAATCACTGATTCTGCCTTTGAAAAACAGGAACCCATCAGCGTCCTGGAAGAAGATGTCTCCGGTGCGAAGCCAGCGTTTGCCATCAAGCTCAATGAACGTTTGTCGGTTACCGCGCCCAATGCGCTTGACGAGCAACGTATCAGAACTAATTAGCAACTCCCCCTGCCCGTCCTGGCCGTCTGCACCGGGCAGGATACGAACGTCCGTCTGGTCAATAGGACGTCCGGCTGACGCATAATATCCTCTCCCCAGCAGATGAGCCGGGCATGTCGACACCCGCGGTCCGGCCTCACTGATGCCATAAGTCAGATATAACTCAAGCCATGGCTGTCGGAGTAAAAAGGCTTCCACCTCATTCGGCGCAGCCAAATCGCCCCCAATCGTCAGTTTGTTTAACACCGGCGGAAGCGTTGTTTCCCAGGCGTTCAACTGTCGCAGCAATACGGGCGTGAGCGAACTGAGGGTCACGCCGTATCGCTGTAAATCATCCAGATAATGGGGTACAGAAAACGGAGGTCCACTGATAACAATTTCGCAGCCCGTCTCCAGGGCAGCAATCATCTGGGCAACCAGCGCGGTGGAATAGCACATCGGCAAACTGATCAATACCCTGTCGCTGGCGCTCATGCCGATACTTTTGGCATGACGCAGCGCGTTACGCCGCAGCGAATCAAAATGATGGACACAGCCGCTGCTGAACGACGACGACGTGCCGGACGTGGCTATCACGACCTGCCCCGGCTGTGTCTGTACGGGTCCGCCATCACGGCATTTTCCCACCTGCCAGCGCCCGAGGGGTTCAGCTGCGCTTACGCCCAGCTCCTGCCATCGTCCTGGCTGAACCGGCGTACGCACCAGCGCCCCCGCCGCAAAGTCCTCAAGCATCTGCAGGATGCGTTCTGCTGGCGTGAGCGGCGGGATCAGCGCAGGCACAAAGCCACTGTTGAGGACAGCAAAGAACATATACATCAAGTCCGGGCAGTTCGGCATCGCTATCAGCACCACCCGACCGGGTTCCAGACTCTGCCGCTGCCAGTAATCGACATAGTATTGATAACTCTCTCCTTCAGTGCCGCTGGTCCCCACCGCAGACGTTGCCTGCACCGGAGAAAATAAACCGGCAGGCTCATAGGGAACAAATGCGGCACATTCTTCTGCTCGCGTTAACATTCTCAGGCTCCAAGCTTATTCATAATGAAACGCGAAAGGGTTTGGCGGGCGAAAACTCTTTATCTTCAACTTTAATATTAAACTCTTCCTCACACTGGAAGCGTAATTCTACAAATCCAATAGAATCCATTCCTACCATTGAGGCGAGACCGGTCTCGTCAGCAATATTTTCGCGCTCGACATCCAGACCAATACGTTCAGCGATGATTTCTTTAATACGATCGACAATTACAGGCATATCCAGTTTCATAATTTTACCCTTTAATGTTTTCAAGTGTTTTATTTACTACAGCGGAAGATGATTCTTTATTTAACCAACGTAATATTGGCGGTGTGGTTGCCGTTACCACGAGCGCCACGATGACCATAATGGAGTAGACGCGTTGTGAAATAAGATGCAATTCGAGCCCGATAGACAGCACAACCAGCTCCATCAGACCACGCGTATTCATGAGCGCGCCAATCATGGAGGCTTCACGAAGGGAATATCCTGAAATACGCGCCCCGAGCAGAGCACCACTGAATTTGGTTATAAATGCCAGTAAGGTGAACCCGATTATCCAGGCAATGTCCTGCGTTGCCATACTGAAGTCGAAATGCGTTTTCAGACCGGCGCTGACAAACAACACGGGAAGTAAAAGATAGTGCATGAAACCGTTCATACTCGCATGCCATTGCTTCGCTAACCCGGGGATCCGCGCGAACATGCTGCCCGCCAGCAAGGCACCGAAACCACTGTGCAGGTGAAGATACTCCGCTCCCCACGCGCTGACCAAAATCCAAAAAATGATCGCCGGAAATCTCATCTCCGGCCTGTGCGCATACCGTATAAGCAGGGGGACCACGACTTTGCCGGTCACCAACCCATAAAGTACCAGGGCTGCCGTCACGACCGCCAAATACGACCACAGCGAATCAGATTTTCCTTCAACCGCGGCAAATACGCTGTCCAAAGCCAAAATCCCCCAGCCTGCCACATCGGTAAGAATGGCAGCGGTAATGACGGGAGGAATGATGGCCAGGTGTAGCATTTTTAAATCTTCAATGATTCGCACAATAACCGGCAGAGCGGATACCGCCAGCGCCGTTCCCATAAAGATATTAAATAAAAGACGATCGGTTTGTGGCGCCAGTTCGGCATGTACCGAATTTCCCGCTAACATGCCACCGATAAACGGCAGCAGCATGCCCAGGAACGCTATTTTCAATGCAGCGATAGTCTGCTTTCGACGGCCATGATTATGACCATGAAAATGCGACAACCCAATATCGAACATGAGCAGAATCATGCCCAGATTCGCCAGCTTATCTATGGTGGTCAGCGACTCCTGGCTAAATAAAGACGTTTGAAATGAGAACAGAGACATTATTCCGGGAAAGAAAGTCGGTCCCAATAAAACGCCTGCAGCAATATGGCCAATAACCTGTGTTTGACCTATTTGCTCCATAAGTTTGCCGACGACATAGCAGGCAAAAACAATGACCGAAAGCTGAATAATAAACATGGGTATCCCCGCCAATGCTAGCGTTGAGTTTATTGATATTAAAAGTGTTTAGTTCGAAACGTGGGCGACGCTGTTCTCGTTAAAATACCCCATCGCGGTGGTTATCATCGCTATCATGACCATAACGAGGCTCAGCAAACAGATGCCCTGCCAGTCCCACCTTTCATAAACCCACGGACCGGTAACGGATCCGGCTGCGCCCAATGCATAATAAAAGAACATATAAAGCGCATAGAGGCTGCTTCTTTTATCCGGATGTAATCCGAGAACACGCGTCTGGTTAGCCACCTGCGCGGCAAAACACCCTAAATCGAATAATATAATGCCCAGCGTAATTCCCGGTAAGGACGCAGGAAAGAGAAACAGTATGGCTATTCCCGCAACCACAAATACCATTCCGCCAAAAATCACGCTGCGACACCCGAAGCGGTCAGCCAGTTTCCCCGCATAGTTCGCCAGTACAAGACCGACGATACCCGCCAGGCCAAATAATCCGGCTGTTCCCGCTGGCAGATGGAGTGGCGGTCTTTGCAGATGAAGCATGATGGTCACCCATAACAGGCTAAAGACGAAAAACCATGCCCCTCCGGTGACGGCAGATTCAATAAGCCGCACGTTACGCAGCAAGCCCGGCAATTGCACCATGACGCTCAGATACCCCGTCTCCCTTGCGGGTTTGACATCAGGCAGGCATCTGATGGCCAGTAGCGCCATGGAGGCCATAACGGCTGCGAAGATGGCCAGCATCCCTCGCCAGCCAAGCGCATCGGCCAGACTGCCGCCCACGAGCCTCGCGAGCAGTATTCCTGCCGAAATGCCCATGGTGATCAGTCCTACCGTAGCGCCTTTTGGCGTAATGTGAAATCCAAGCGCATTCAGTTGCACTGCGCTTGTCGCCATGGCGCCTGTCACTATTCCCGCGCTAAAAAGGAGCAACGGCTGACGGGTCAGGGAAGCGGCGAAGAGCGCAAGTGAGAGGAGAATAAACTGAGAAATAATCAGTTTCTTACGGTTAACGCTGTCTCCAAGCGGAACAAGAAACAGTATTCCCAGCATATAACCTATTTGCATGCTCGCCGCAATGAAGCCGGTATAAAACAGAGGCAACTGCAAAGATGCCGCGATAGCGGGCAATACGGGCTGAAGCATATAGTTATTTGCCATAGCCGTACCCGCCGCGATACTGGCGAACCAGATAAATAACGGCGAAACCGGATTTTCTTGCGCGATATCACTCATTAATCGCCCCCTGTCTTTTTTTTGCCACAATATCAATTGCTACTTTCATTTTTTTCTCGGGAAACGGTAAGACATGCAATAACGTAAATGCAGGTCGGGAATCACGGAAATAGTGCCCATGGATACGCGCTACTTGCTGCCATTCTTCAATTTCAGTCAGATACAGCCTGCTTTGTATTACATCGTCTATTGCATAACCACTGGATTCAAGTATCCCCTTGATCTTATTCAGAACGCATTCCGTTTGCAGTGAGATGTCATCAGATTCAATCTCACCACAAGAATTAAGAGGTCCCGTTTTCGAAATATATAGCCAACCGTCTGCTTCTACCGCTCGCGAGAAACCGAAAGCCTCCTCCCAGCTGCTGCCAGAAGTAATAAGTCTTTTTGATTCCACAATGTCATGCCTTTCATCACAGGGTGAAACAAACATATTACAACCCAATCAAATTTGTCCAGAAAAAATAACAAAAAATTGACCTGAAATTTAGCAGGTAATTAAGTAAGCATTTCCTGGATAAGCTGTAAGCACAGCTAACCAATCAATATCTAAATTAATAAAATTAAATGATAAATAAGGCAGAAAATTTCCCGCAGATAACGTCAATTAAATGAGCTGAGTATTAAAATAATGACTCTTTTATTTAACCGCGAGTTTTTACCGCACGCAAATATTAACCTCACCTAAAAGAATCATATTTCGTTATTTATTTTTATATGTAACTCAATGGAAAATATGAGAAATATTTAAATATAAGACAACCTTATGACGTCACAGAGTATCGTTGTTAATCAGGGTATTCTTAAGAATAAGCGGTCAGGAAATTAAACGGTTTCTATAAAAAAGCCTGCTTTAATTGCAGGCCTTTGCTTCTTGTCGACGGAGACGGGTGCTATAAAGGGCTTAAATCTGATAATCAATCGCCACTTCTTCTGGCTCCATCACCTGACGTTTAATCTCATCAACGGACAGCCCGGCGTTGCAAAGTTCGATAAAGCGCCACACATAGTTGCGCTGCAGCTGTCCACGCTTCAGGCCGAGCCATACGGTATTGGCATCAAACAGATGACGTGTATCAAGACGCACCAGATCTCCCCCCTCGCGTTCGCCACTGGACTGTTCTGCCACCAGACCTATGCCCAGCCCGAGCTCGACGTAGGTTTTGATTACATCAGAGTCCTGTGCGCTCAGCACCACGTCCGGCGTGAGCCCTTTGCGGTTGAAGGCTTCATCAATGCGCGAGCGTCCGGTAATGCCCTGGCGATAGGTAATCAGCGGCCATTTGGCAATGTCTTCCAGCGTCAGGGGCGAAACCTGATTCAACGGATGATCGGCGGGGAGCAACAAACTGTGATACCAGCGGAACAAGGGAAAAGCCACCAGCAGCGGGTCGTTGCTCAGGCGTTCGCTGGCAATGCCGATATCTGCCCCACCATTTTGCAGCAGCACTTCAATTTCCTGCGGCGTCCCCTGGATAAGCTCCAGGCGGACGTCAGGAAAAAGTTCACGGAAGGCTTTAATCACTGGCGGCAGGCTGTAACGCGCCTGGGTGTGGGTGGTGGCGATGGTGAGGACGCCCGAGGCGTCATTCGTGAAGAGATCCGCCAGGCGGCGCACATTGCTGGCTTCGTTGAGGATCCGCTCCGCAATGGTCAGCAAGGCTTTGCCCGGCTCCGTCATGCCAAGCAGACGCTTGCCGCGACGGATAAAAATCTCTATCCCCAGTTCTTCTTCCAGCTCGCGGATATGGCGGCTGACGCCGGACTGAGAGGTATAAAGCATAT
>OKLR01000468.1_pt1 | contig 7133 bp, 7 predicted proteins | sample 1614281 | NCBI WGS metagenome assembly OKLR01 (sample SAMN04436920, study PRJEB24849) | human gut metagenome | biome: human gut; feature: NICU; material: stool | host: Homo sapiens | place: USA: Saint Louis, MO | collected 2012-05-13 | reverse complement strand
ATCATCTCCCGGGACTCCCCCGTCGGCTCGTCACGGGGATCATATGCGTCGATCCTCTCCGACGTCGCCTCCTGGGTGGAGGGGCTCATCGTCGATCGGTTCATCGACCATGGGCTGGACCCCACCTATGCCAGCATCTACGCCCAGGCCCTCACCGGGATGGTGGGCATGACCGGACTGTGGTGGGTGGAGGATCGCAATCCGTCCAAGGAACTGGTCGCCGCCCACCTCGTCGACCTGGCTCTCAACGGGATGGCGCGTCTGAGCCCCGAGCCACACCTCATCCGCAGTCTTGATCGAGTTTTTCCTGACGCGTCAGCACCGTCTTGAGCAGTTGACCGAGTCCATCGATCTGGTCGGGAGTCATCGTCTCCAGCAGACGTCCTTCGGAGGCCAACAACTCCTCCAGTGCCCAGTCGACGCGTCGCCTGCCTTGCTCACACAGCTCGACGATCACTCCCCGACCGTCCTTGGGGTTGGGAAGACGACGTACCCAGCCGCGCTGCATCAACCGGGTGACTCGGTTCGTCATGGTGCCAGAAGTCACCTCGAGCTCGGCGAGCAGGGCTCCGGGGCTGAGCTGGTAGGGCGCACCGGAGCGGCGCAGCGCTGCCAGCACGTCGAACTCCCAGATCTCCAGCCCAGCGACGGCACAGGCCCGCGAGCGCGCCCGATCCAACCGCCGGGACAGACGTGTCACCCGCGACCAGACCTCCATGGAGTGCACCGGCAGGTCGGGACGCTCACGACTCCATGCTGCGATGATCCTGTCGACGGCATCGGCGCTGCTGCCACTGACCACCGGCTGCCCATCCGGGCCACCCGTCGTTGCTTCGTTCACCGGGCACTCCCCGCAGTATCCCGGGCACTTCCCACAACATTGGGGAGTAGCTGGGCCCCGGCAACCGGCCCGGTGGCAATGCGGGTGGTGCGCACCTGGGGCAGCTGGACGAGCTGTGCGGCGATCCGGTGAGCTGCTGACTCGTCGAGGGCCAGGAAGACGCAGGTGGGGCCCGAACCAGACACCAGGGCCGCCCGGGCCCCGGCACGCCGCCCCTCGGCAAGGACGTCGGCAAGGTCGGGGCGCAGACTCACTGCAGCAGGTTGCAGGTCGTTGCCCATCACGTCCGCGATGTCCTCGGCATCCGACGTGGCCAGGGCAGCGATGAGTGGGGTGGGTACGCACACCTCGTGGACGTCCCCGAGATCGTCGAACCTGCCGAAGACCGATGGGGTGGGAAGTCCCTCGTGAGCTGTGGCGACGACCAGGTGTGGGTGGCGGGGGTGGGGATCGGGACGAGACGCTCACCACGTCCGGTTCCCAGGGCCACTCCACCCATGAGGCAGAAGGGGACGTCGGACCCCAACTGGGCGGCAAGGTCGTGCAGTTCCTCGGCAGAGGCGTCCAACCCCCAGGCCACCGAGCAGGCGAGCAGCGCGCCAGCTGCGTCGGCAGAACCGCCTGCCATGCCGCCGGCGACCGGGATCGCCTTGTCGAGGTGCAGATCCACCCCGAGATGGGGATGGCGCCGGGTGCAGCGCAACAGATCGGCTGCTCGCACCGCGAGGTTCGTCCGGTCGTCGGGAACCTCATCGGCATCCTCACCACTGGTCGTGACGGTGATGGCGTCATCGGTACGCACCGTGGCGGTGACGACGTCATGCAGCCCGATGGCCTCGAACACCGTGGCGAGCGGGTGGTAGCCGTCCTCGCCACGCCGACCGACCCCCAGGAAAAGGTTGATCTTGGCCGAGACACGCACGGCAACGGGCACGGTCGAGACTTCTGCACTCATGACATCAACCTATCCACATCTGCACCGCTGCACTCCCCGGACACCACCGACGAACCATGCATCCTGCCCAGGCCTCAGCCCCAGACACCGGCCCGAGCCAGGACCTCGGCGATCGCCGCGAAGTCGGTGACGGCGAGGGACTCACCGCGAGCCGTGGGATCGACCCCGGCGGCGTCGATGAGCTCGGCGGCTCGGGCAGAACCACCGCACAGACCGCCCAGGGCGCCACGCAGCATCTTTCGTCGCGATGCGAAGGCTGCATCGATGACGGTGAACACCTGAGCGCGGGAAGCCGACGTGGGTGGCGGGTCACGACGGACGATGCGTACCAGGCCGGACTCCACATTGGGCACCGGCCAGAACACCTTCGCAGGCACGGTACCAACCCGTTCGGCCTGAGCGAACCAGGCCAGTTTGGCGCTCGGCACCCCGTAGACCTTCGATCCGGGACCTGCCACGAGACGATCTGCCACCTCGAGCTGCACCATGACCAGACCAGTGGTCCATGAATCGGACAGTTCGAGCATGTGCAGCAGCACCGGTACCGACACGTTGTAGGGCAGGTTGGCCACCAGGGCGGTCGGCGCGCTCGTCCCCGCTCCGTTGTTGTCGGACAGGCCTGCAGGAGGCAGTTCGACGAGGTCCAGGGCGTCGGAGACGACGAGGTCGAGCCGGTCAGCAGCCTCGGGCATGCGCTCACCGACGGTTCTCGGCAACTGCTCGGCGAGCAGCTCGTCGATCTCGATCGCCACCACGGACGCCCCCGTCTCCAACAGGCCGAGGGTGAGGGATCCCAACCCGGGGCCGACCTCGATGACCCGATCGTGCGCATCGACTCCGGCCAGCGCGACGATACGGCGCACGGTGTTGGCGTCGTGGACGAAGTTCTGACCCCTGGTCTTGGTGGGGCGCAGTCCGATCTGGTTGGCGACGGAGCGCAACGAGGTGGGGTCGAGCAGCCCGCTCATCGTGTCTCCTCACCGCTCGCCGGCAACTGCAGGGGCGTCACCCCGTGCACGTCCTCCCAGGGCCCTCCATAGGCGGCAAGGGTGTTGCGCCGCAACTGCTCACAACAGGATGCCTCGTCCCAGTCGAGTTGCTCACTCAGGAATCGGATGGTGTGGGCAATGAGGTACGGACCGTTGCGCTTGCCACGTCGCGGGTGCGGGGTGAGGAACGGGGCGTCGGTCTCCACGAGGATCTTGTCGACGGGGGTGGCGTGCAGGGCCTGTCGGGTCCGTTCGGCGTTGTTGAAGGTGAGCACCCCGGGAAACGACAGCCATGCTCCGTGACGCACACACTCCCGGGCCAGGTCGGCACCTCCTGAGAAGCAGTGCATGATGACGCGCTCTGGCCAGCCCTCCTGGTCCAGAATGTGCAGGACGTCGTCGTGGCCCTCCCGATCATGGATGGCCAAGGTACAGTGATGCTCGTGGGCCATGCGCACGTGGGCGGCGAACACCTCGCGCTGCACCTGCCAACCGGGTTCCTCGGTGCCCCAGTGGTCGATGCCGGTCTCTCCGATGGCACGCACATGTGGCCCTGCCCCGGCGAGCTCGTCGATCCTCGCCAGGGCCTCGTCGAGCTCGCTGCGGGATCGGGCCGCGAGATCGGCAGCGTCATTGGGGTGGATGGCCACCGCTGCGACGACCCCGTCGTGGCTGCGGGCGAACTGCTCGGCGAACCGTGACCCGGCGACATCGCAGCCGATCTGGACCAGCCGGGTGATCCCCACCTCGGCTGCCAGGTGCAGCGAGGTCTCGGGAGCCAGACCGGTGAACTCCTCGACGGTGTCCAGGTGGGTGTGGGAGTCGATGCACGGGCTGGCCAGCGGCTCGGGCAGGGGCGGCAGGGATCTTTCCGCCAGGACGTCAGTGAGGCTCATTGCATCTCCCGTACTGCTCGTTCGGTCGTGGGGCACTCATTCATTTTGCACTGGTTCATTCTGCACTGGGTTGGTCTGGAGCCTCCGCATGCCCATCGCCCGACTGGCTGGCACCGACCCCGGCGCGACGGGCGGCAAGGAAGGCGTCGTAGAGCTCACGGCGCCGCAGCCCCGTCCGAGCGGCGATCCCGGCGACGGCCCGCGAGGTCTTCTCACCGTCTGCCACCACCTCGTCAACCATCTCGACGGCGTCGGCGAGGCTGACGGTCTGCGCAGTTGCCCCGGCCAACACGAGGGTGATCTCACCGCGCACCCCCTGCTCGACCCAGTCACACAGCTGCGCCAGGGTGCCACGGTGGACCTCCTCGTAGGTCTTGGTGAGCTCCCGGCAGATCGCGGCATGTCGCTGTGCCCCCAGGATCTCGACAGCGTCGTGCAGCAGGTCGGTCACCCGGTGCGGAGCCTCGTACAGGACGGTGGTGCGTGTTTCGTCCACCAGCTCCTGCAGACGACGTCGCCGCTCCCCTCGCTTGCGCGGCAGGAAACCCTCGAAGCAGAACCGGTCGGTGGGCATCCCACTGATCGCCAAGGCCGTGGTGACCGCCGTGGGACCGGGGACCGAGGTCACCCGGACACCGTGCTCGATGGCGGCCGAGACGAGCCGGAATCCCGGGTCGGAGACCGAGGGCATTCCGGCATCGGTGACGACCACGACGTCCTGGCCGGCCAGCAGGGCCTCCAACAGCTCCTGGGTACGTGCGGCCTCGTTGCCCTCGAAGTAGGACACGACCCGCGCCGAGGTGCTGATCTGCAGTCGGTGCAGCAGGTCCGTCAACCGTCTGGTGTCCTCGGCCGCGATGACCTGGGCGCCCTGCAAGGTCTGCACCAGGCGAGGCGATGCGCTCGCCGTGTCGCCGATCGGGGTACCGGCCAGAATGACCATTCCGGTGGATGTCTGAGAGCTCACAGGGCCAAGTGTGACATGAAAGCACGTGTCCGACCCCTTAGCATGGGCACGTGACCCAAAGCAGCAACACCGCCACCACACTCGACAAACTTGACGATGGTCGCATGGATGACGGCCTCGTGAGTTGGCTCGTGACCATCAGTATCGGCGGTGTCGCGCTGATCATGCGGCTGTGGAACCTCTCGTACCCCTCCAAGCTGCTCTTCGACGAGACCTACTACCCCAAGGACGCCTGGACGATGCTGCACCAGGGCTACGAGGGGACGTGGGGCGACGCCAAGACGATCAATCCGCAGATCGCTGCTGGCACGAGCAATGGGTGGACCCCCGACGCGGAGTTCGTCGTCCACCCCCCGCTGGGCAAGGAGTTGATCTCCATCGGCGAACATCTTTTCGGGATGACGTCGTTCGGGTGGCGGTTCTCCTCGGCACTGTTCGGCACCCTCATGATCGTCCTCACGATTCGACTGGCCCGTCGTCTCTCCCGATCGACGATGGTGGGTGCCATTGCCGGCATCCTGCTCACCCTGGACGGCCTGCAGTTCGTCATGAGTCGAGTGGGGCTGCTCGACATCTTCCAGGCCACCTTCCTCGTTGCCGGGGTCGCGGCGGTGGCAGCTGATCGGGACTGGTTCCGTCATCATCTGGCCGACGAGATCCGGCAGCGCGGTCAGCTGAGCCTGGCCGGACAGTTCGGACCGCGGCTGTGGTGGCGGCCGTGGCGTCTGGTGGCCGGGATCATGTTGGGAGCGGCCTGCGCCGTCAAGTGGAACTCCATGTTCGTCCTGGCGACGATGGGCATCGTCTCTGTGGCATGGGACGTCTCGGCGCGACGGCTGGCCGGTGCCGGACGCGCCGCATGGTGGTCCATCCTCAAGGACGGTGTTCCGGCCTTCCTGTACCTGGTGGTCGTCGGTGCCGCGACATACCTCGCATCGTGGGGACGCTGGCTCAGCAGCTATTCGACGATGACGTTCGGCAAGGGGTGGGGCGGCCCCCGGGCAGATCCCGGGCTGGCCAAGGTGGTCGGAACCCCGCTCGCCGCGCTGTGGGACTACCACGTGCAGATGTACAACTTCCACACCGGCGACTACATGATGCACCAGACCCACGCCTATTCGGCCCATCCGGCCGGGTGGCTCATCATGCAACGTCCGATCGGCATCGACGCCGTCAACGACATCAAGCCCGGCCAGGATGGCTGCGATGCGGTGGGCGACACCTGCCTGCGGGTCATCTCGGGCATGGGCACACCGGTGCTGTGGTGGATGGCTGCCATCGCCCTGGCTGCCGGGATCGTGTGGTGGATCGCTGGACGGGACTGGCGGTTCACCCTGCCGATCGTGGCCATGGCGTCCACCTGGCTGCCCTGGTTCAAGTACACCGACCGGCCACTGTTCTTCTTCTACGCGATCTGCATCATCCCGTTCACGGTGACGATCCTGGCCATCTGGCTGGGCAGGATCATGGGATCGGCCCAGCGACCCGAGCGGCGGCGAATCGGTGCCATCATCGTGGGGGCGGCAGTGGTCGCGGTGGCGGTGAACTTCGTGTTCATCTATCCCGTCCTCACCGATGGTCTGCTCACCCGGAAGGCCTGGCTGGCCAGGATGTGGTTCAACTCATGGATCTGAAGGCCATGAGCCTGCGGCACACGCACCTCGCGGTCACACCATGTGGGATGGGCCGCCCCCGACGTGAGATGGGGCACCTGCGCCAGTTTCGGTAAACTCCTGTCCCCGGAAGGGAGAACCCATGATCTGGACACTCCACAACGGAGGCAAGCTCGAACCCGGGGAAATCGTCGCACCAGACGAGCGACTCACGTGGGGCCGTACCATTGGGCTCGGTGCCCAGCACGTCGTGGCAATGTTCGGGGCCACCTTCGTCTTTCCGATCCTCATGGGGCTCAACCCCCAGCTGGCCGTGATGATGTCGGGCATCGCGACCCTGGTCTTCATCTTCGTCACCAAGCACGAGGTACCCAGCTACCTGGGCTCCTCCGCCTCGTTCCCGGGGGTGGCCGCAGCGATCTACGCCTCCGGCGGCAAACCCAATGACGTCTCCGGGGCACTCTTCGTCGTCGGCCTGACGCTGTTCCTGTGCGGCATCATCATCCATGTCGCCGGCGCCAAGGTGGTGCACCGACTGCTTCCTCCTGTGGTGACGGGTGCCGTCGTCATGCTCATCGGGTTCAACCTGGCACCGGTCGTCGCCAAGACGTACTGGCCGGTGGATCAGTGGACCGCGCTGATCGTCATGGTCCTCGTCGTGGCGCTGTCGGTGGCACCGCGGGGATTCCTCTCCCGCATCGCGATCTTCGTGGCGCTCATCATCGGATACGTGCTCTCGTGGCTGGAGGATCTGGTTCTCGGGCCGATGCACAAGACCGTCGACGGCGTGAGCACCACCGTCAACCGGGTCGACTGGTCGGGGGTGCGGGCCGCCGACTGGGTGGGGTTGCCGCAGATGACCGACCTCGACT
>OKLR01000467.1_pt1 | contig 7136 bp, 6 predicted proteins | sample 1614281 | NCBI WGS metagenome assembly OKLR01 (sample SAMN04436920, study PRJEB24849) | human gut metagenome | biome: human gut; feature: NICU; material: stool | host: Homo sapiens | place: USA: Saint Louis, MO | collected 2012-05-13 | reverse complement strand
GCCTTCCTGGAGGCGGTCCACGAGCTGCGCCGGGTGCGCCGCCGCGCCGGGGCGATGAGCTGGGCGGTGTACGAGGATATTGAGCGCCCCGGCCTGTTTATCGAGACCTTCCTGATGGGCTCGTGGATTGAGCATCTGCGCCAGCAGGAGCGCCACACCATGAATGACCTCCTGCTGCAGAGCCGCGTTCTGGCTTTTCATCAGGGCACAACATCACCGGCCATTCGCTATCTGGTCGCGCCGGTATAACCCTAACCATCACCTGTACAGGAACACACTATGGCAACGTTTAAGGCAAAAGACGGCACGCAGATTTACTACAAAGAAGGCGGCGCGGGCAAACCGGTTCTCTTCAGCCACGGCTGGCCGCTGGACGGCGACATGTGGGACAGCCAGCTGAACTACCTGGCCGAGCGCGGCTTCCGCGCCATCGCCTTTGACCGTCGCGGGTTTGGCCGCTCGGATCAGCCGTGGAACGGTTACGACTACGACACCTTTGCGTCCGACATCAACGACCTGATTACCACTCTGGATCTGCAGGACGTGACGCTGGTGGGCTTCTCCATGGGCGGCGGCGACGTAACCCGCTACATCAACAACTACGGCAGCGCGCGCGTGGCCGGTCTGGCGCTGCTGGGCGCGGTCACGCCAATCTTCGGCAAATCCGACTCCTTCCCGCAGGGTGTGGATCAGAGCGTGTTCGACGGCATTCGCGACGGACTGCGTAAAGATCGCGCCCAGTTCATCAGCGACTTCGCCACCCCATTCTACGGCATCAACGCCGGGCAGACCGTTTCCGCCGGTGCCCTGACCCAGACGCTGAACATCGCCCTGCTGGCGTCCCTGAAGGGCACCATCGACTGCGTGACCGCCTTCGGCGAAACCGACTTCCGCCCGGATATGGCGAAAATCGACGTGCCGACGCTGGTTATTCACGGCAGCAACGACCAGATCGTGCCGTTTGAAAGCACCGGCAAGCTGGCGGCAGAGATGATCAAAAACGCCACGCTGAAGGTGTACGACAACGCGCCGCACGGCTTCGCGCTGACCCACCAGGACCAGCTCAACGAAGATCTGCTGGCGTTTGTGAAGGCGCTGTAAGTCTTTAAATGCGAAGCCTGATGGCGCTTCGCTTATCAGGCCTACAAGGGCTGGTCCTGTAGGCCGGGTAAGGCGCAGCCGCCACCCGGCGCTTTCGCAGACGCGTTGCGCTCCGCCAGCAGCCGACAAATCTCCGCATGCTTCTCCTCGGTAAAGGTAAAGCGCGACATAAAGCCCATGCGGATCAGCGACCCTATTGCCGGCAGCAGACAAATCCCGAAGAACAGCCCCGCCAGCACGCTATCGCTCTGGGCCTGCGCCTGCGGCACGTAGCCAATCATCGTCAGAAACACGCCGATTAACCCGCCGCCTACCGCCACCGACATCTTGCCGGTAAAGGTCTGCCCGGAGAAGGTGATCGCCGCGCAGCGCTTGTGGGTGTGGTATTCCGCGTACTCGATGGTGTCGGCAATCATCGACGAGGTGAGGATGTTGGTCATCATCACGAACAGCGTGCTCAGGCCAAGCAGAATGAACAGCATCGTCACCTGCTGATAACCGACAAACCACATCACCACGCGCACCGCCACGTCCAGCCCGCAGAGGATCATAAACAGCTTCCGCTTCTGCATCCGGCGCGTCAGCATCGGCGCGACCAGGCACAGCACCGCCGCGACAATCCCCATCACGCCAATCGCCATTTGCAGGCTGCCGTCGCCCATATTGTTGATAAAGAAGTAGATATAAAGACCGCCCGCCACGTTATGGAACACACAGAAAAAGAACGACAGCAGGACGATAAACAGCGGTTTGTTCTGGCGCAGGTTGTGGAAGGTGTCGCGGATGGTCACCTTTTCCGGGCTCGGCGGCACGCGCTCTTTGATCTGCATAAAGCCGTTGAGCATCAGCGGCAGGCCCACCAGCATCATCACCAGCGCCGCCATAAAGTAGCCTTTATCGTTGCTGTACTGGGCGAAGAACGCCGCCAGCTTCGGGAAGAAGATGTTGGCGCAGGCAATGCCCGCGTTCACCCCGAGCATCGCCGCCGTCACCGCGCGGGTGCGCTGGGCGGAGTCGTTGGTCATCACCGACGACATCGACCAGAACGGGATATCGGAGATGGCGTACAGCGTTCCCCACAGGATATACGTCACACCGGCGTAGAGGATTTTGGTGGTCATATCCGCTTCGATTTTATAGAACGACAGCAGCGTGACGCCGGTAATCAGCAGCGGGGCGATCAGCAAAAAGTGGCGAAACTTGCCGAACCGGCTGTTAATGGTGTCCATAATGCTGGCAAACAGCGGATCGTGAACCGCGTCCCACGCGCGGGCAATCAGGAAGATGGTACTGGCCGCCAGCGCCGAGATCCCCAGCACGTCGGTGTAAAAATAGTTAATAAACGAACCCACTAAACCAAAGCTAAAACACTGACCTAAACCATAGCCAAAATAAGACCACAGCTCGCGAGACGGTATTTTCATTGTCGTTGCCATTGTTATATGCCTGCCTGGTTGCCCGGCGGTCGGCCGCCGGGTCGATATTATTAGTCCTGCGCCTGCGGGGCGAGCTTGCGCAGCTGCTGCATCAGGGCGATTTCACGGCGCGAGAACGGAATGCCGTTCTCCTCAAACACGTCGTGGAACCAGAGGCGGCAGTAGTCCGTGGACTCCTTCATCACCACCGGCCACGGCAGCCACGTCTGGGTTTTGCCGCGCACCAGCCCCCACTGATACGGCGCGACCTTCGCCGCGTACATCAGCGGAAGCTGCTCTTCGATAGTGCTGCCCACGTGGCGCGCCAGCCATTCGGTGCAGAACAGCGGACGACCAAGCTTTTGCAGCTGCTGAATAATCGCCGTCATGCGCCCGGTGTGGGTGTAGGCGTGGAAGCTCACCACGTCCGAGAGCGCCAGCGCGGTCTGGTCCAGCGGATGCCGGAAGAACGTCTCGCCCTCCTCTTCCGGCGGCAGGCGCCACGCGCAGACAGTGAGCGGCTGGGTTGGATCTTCTTCTCGCACCCACTGGAACGCCAGCTTCATCAGCGCGTGGGCGCAGATCTCCAGCTTCGCGTCGTACTGCACCTCCTGCGTGCCCGTCGCGAAAATGCCGCGGTTGCCCGGCTCGTTGTAGAGATCCCACAGCAGCACGCGCCTGTCGTCGCGGAACTGGCGGACAACGTCGCGGATATAGCGCTCAATGTCTGCCCAGCAGTCGGGATTGCACACCTTATCGCGCCCCGGGCTCGCCGCCGCCTGGCTGTTGTGCTTGCCCGGCACCGGCGGCTTTTGCGGGCCGAGGTACGGCTCGTCGCCGGAGAAACCGCAGTCGTCCATCAGGGTCAGCATGGTGCTGAAGCCGCGGCCGTCGGCAATCGTCAAAAAACGGTCGATGCGCGCCATCAGCCCGTCGCGGTCGTGCTCCCAGACGATAAACGGCAGGTTGATGCGCAGGGTGTTGTAGCCCGCCTCCGCCGCCCAGCCCAGCTCGCGGTCAATCGTCCCGGCGTCGAAGGTCTCTGCCTGCCAGATATCGGTCCAGTTCACCGCCGTCGACGGCAGATAGTTAAACCCGCACAGCCAACCCTTCTGCTGATACCACGCCTGTGCCTGCTCCCTGCTCCACTGCTCTTTCATTACGCGTCCTCTTACTGATAATATTTAGCTAATAAATATTAGTTGCAGGATAAATGCGCAAATCACGGCGTTTAGAAAAGCGATGCCCCTCACAAAGTTCACGCTTCGATGATTGAGAAACGTGATCGACGGCGCTAAAGCGTGCGGTTAGGGTATGATGCGAATTCGCGAAAGGGAGAGGACGGATGAAGCGAAAAACGAAAGTGACGATGAACGATATTGCGCGGGCGGCAGGGGTGTCGCAGGCAACGGTATCGCTGGTGCTTAACCAGTCCCGCAACATCAAGCTCAGCGACGACACCCGCCAGCGGGTCATCGGCGTCGCTACCGAGCTCGGCTACGACCGCCTCCCCGCCGTTCACGCCCCGCGCAACCAGGAGGAGATCGCCCTGCTGGTCAGCTCCATGCAGAGCTTCGACCCGTTTATCGACGCCATCAGCCAGGCGCGGGAGGCCGCGTGGCGCAATGAGACGTTGCTCACCGTCTACGACTACGGCGACGACATCGAGCTGGCGCTGAACATCATCCGCCAGCTGGAGAAGCGCAACTGCATCGGGATTGTCCTCGCCTCACCGGTCACCACGCTGGTGGACATGACGGCCTTCCAGGACTGCACCCGCATCCCGCTGGTGCTGCTCAACCAGCGCGACCCTGGCTCGCCGCTGCTGCCGTCGTTTATCCCGGACGACTACGCCAACGCCTTCCAGGTGACTAAACACCTCATCGCCTGCGGGGCCACGCGCATCGCCCACATTACCGGCGAGAGCTGGATGGAGGCATCCCGCCAGCGTCTGGCGGGCTACCAGGCCGCGCTGCAGCAGGCCGGACTCGCGTGCGACGACGGCCTGGTGCGCCAGACCAACTGGCAGTTCAGCGAGTCCTTTACCGCCACGACTTCTCTGCTGGAGCTGACCGAGCGCCCGGACGCCATCTTCTGCGCCAGCGACTGGCTGGCGATTGGCTGCTATCAGGCGCTGGCGGTGAACGGCGTGCGCATCCCGCAGGACATGCTGCTGGCGGGCTACGACGACCAGAAGATCTCCGAGCAGCTCACCCCGCCGCTGACCAGTATCCAGCTGCCTTACAGCGAGCTGGGACGGCTGGCGGTGGAGTACCTGTGCAATCAGGAAGATGCCGCCACGCACGTGACGCTGGCGGGCAGGCTGAAGGTGCGCGCCTCAAGCCTCGTCTGAGGTAAACACCATGCCCGCGTAGGGCTTCTCGCGACACGCCGCCAGCCGCGCGGCGAGGCTGCCCACGTGCAGCTCCAGCTTGTGCCCGTCCGGGTCGAGAAAATAGAACGACGCCCCCTCGCTTTTGTTCTGCTTCCAGACGGTGACGCCCGCCTGCTCGAGCCTGTGCGAGAACGGTTCAAAATCCTCTTCCGCCACGGTAAACGCGTAGTGGGTGTAGTCGCTCTCCTGCGGCGGCACGTACCGGCGCGCCTCGTCGTACGACAGGCAGACCCACAGATCGCCACAGGTGAGATAGGCCCCGGTATTCCAGCGGGCGTGCAAGGTCAGCCCCAGCAGCTCGTGCCAGAAGGTAACGCTTTTTTGCAGGTCGCTGACCGCGAGGGTCAGGTGGTTGAGTGATTGCAGCATGACGTGCCCCGTATGACTGAAATTTAGTTAATTTATCTTACCTATACAGAGCCTTTTCAAAACCATTTCGGAGTAATTTGCATTAAGTGAACTCCATATTTAGCCCCCCTATAATTGACAGCAGTAGATGCAGAGGATCTTGTTATATGATACTCGCTATCATATACCTCGGACATATAACCAAATGAAAAAAATCATAAAATACCGTTTAAGTAATCTTCAGACATTCATAATTTCTTTTTTCTTAATAATTATCGGTTGTAGTATAACACGGTATACCAGCCTTGAAACCGCATGGCTTTTTTTGTTGGGTGGGCTTTTTTTAGCATTTATATCACTTCTGGAAAGCAAGCGTCTTTCGCGCGTTGAAAAAGGGGTTTCGCTCATTTTCTTTGGGATATTCATGGGATTAGGAATTCCCGAACTATTCCAAAAAAACTATAAAGACTTAATGACGCCTGATTTCAACGAGAACCTTGCTATATTTACTCAAATGGCTTTTTTTGTTTGTGCCGGAGCCGGAGGAGGTGTACTCGCCAACCATGCAGAGAATATTAAGACGGTCGACGTCACACCAAATACTCAAAATGGAAATGTTGATACAGCATTAAACTATATAAAAATATTGCAAGTAGAAGCCATATCACAGCGTAAAAAGATAGAGCAGTTAAGGTTAGTTATAATCGTGGCTGTAGGCTTGGGTTTGGCAAACCTTATCGTAACCATTTTAAAGTAGAGCAGGATGCAATTGAATTGTTCAATAATTATGATACTGTAGTTCTATGAACATAAACCACGCCGTGCTCACCGTAAACCGCTGGTGGCTGCCTTCTTAAAGGCGGCACGGAGTAGTTTTTCCCATTTTCAGATAGCCGCCGAAAGGCGGCTTTCTCACATCTAAGACCCCTTTCGGCAACTGCCCATTAAGGAGTCTTTATGAACACACCTACCATCCTCACCGGTGATCGCCCAACCGGCCCGCTGCACCTCGGCCACTTCGTCGGATCGCTGCGCCAGCGCGTGGCGCTCCAGCAGACGCACAACCAGTTTGTGCTGATTGCCGACCTGCAGGGGCTGACCGACAACGGCAGTAACCCGCAAAAAATCCGCGACAACATCCCCGAAGTGCTGGCCGACTACCTCGCCGCGGGCATCGACCCGAACCTGACCACCATCTGCCTGCAGTCCGCCCTGCCCGCCCTCGCCGAGCTGACGATGCTGTATATGAACATCGTCACCGTCGCCCGCGTGGAGCGTAACCCGACGGTGAAAAACGAGATTGCGCAGAAGGGGTTCGCCCGCTCGCTGCCGGTCGGGTTTATGGCCTACCCCATCAGCCAGGCGGCGGACATCACCGCGTTTAAGGCCGAGTGCGTGCCCGTCGGCGACGACCAGCTGCCGATGATTGAGCAGACCAACGAGATCGTCCACAAGATGAATAGCCTGCTGCCCGCCCCGGTGCTGCGCCACTGCAAGGCGATGCTGAGCGATACCAGCCGCCTGCCCGGTATCGACGGCAGCGCCAAGATGTCGAAATCGCTGGGCAACACGCTGCACCTTTCGGCCAGCGAAGAGACCATTCACCGTGCGGTCAGCGCCATGTACACCGACCCGAACCACCTGAAGGTGAGCGACCCGGGGCAGATTGAGGGGAACGTGGTGTTTACGTACCTCGACGCGTTTCATCCGGACAAGGAGAAAGTGGCGGCGATGAAGGCGCACTATCAGGCGGGCGGGCTGGGTGACCGGGCGTGCAAGAACGAGCTGGAGGCGTGTTTGCAGGAACTGATTGCACCGATGCGGGAGCGGCGGGCGATGTATATGCAGGACAAGGGGGAGCTGATGGCGATGCTGAA
>OKLR01000399.1_pt1 | contig 7864 bp, 9 predicted proteins | sample 1614281 | NCBI WGS metagenome assembly OKLR01 (sample SAMN04436920, study PRJEB24849) | human gut metagenome | biome: human gut; feature: NICU; material: stool | host: Homo sapiens | place: USA: Saint Louis, MO | collected 2012-05-13 | reverse complement strand
TCAAGTTTTGAACTTTTATGCAATAAATAACGCGTTGAGTATATCAGCCTCGCCCCGCAGTCCGGGTCTGAAAAGAACGCGTTGCCGATCAATTAGGATAAATACGCATGAAACCGGGCTGCGATAGTAGCACTCCCCGCAAAACACAGGTAAAGCAATCTTAAAATGACGATCCAATTGCTTATTCCGTGGACAACATTAAACGTAGCCGCCCCCCGGCGCCCCAAATTTGGCACTGCCAGGAGGAACAGCGGTGGCTAATTTGATTAAGATACGCCGTTCCCAACGTCCCAAGCGGTACACCGTTACTCACCTGAATATGGTGTTCACCGGTATTCAGTGATGCATTGAGACCGGCTGAAACGAGGATCAGATTTTTTAAACCGCTGTGGTAATAGCCGACCAATAGCGGAAACTGTCCAGGCAAATTGGCCTGACGAAAAAGCTGGTTTACCTGTTTGAGTAAACTGCCTAACTCCGGCAACCGTTGTCCCTGATGGGATAACTGTTCCTGCAACAAACCATTAAATAGCGCACGAAGAAGCAACGCCGCTAATACACCGTTATCCCCCGCCCGGGTGACATCCAGGGAATAAAACGCAAGGTCAGAATCTGACAGTGGCGCAATATCCAGCACCAGCCCAGGCTGGTCAGCGGCCACCAGCTGCCGATAATTTACGCGACAGTGGGAAATAGTTTGCTGGACGGGCGGCTGGAGTTCTTGCAACAGTTTCGCCGCAGCAGGCGGATTACTCACCAGCGCGTCCCAGTCCTGGAAAAGACGTTCCTCTTCCTCTACTCGGGAATTAAACATATTCGGATAAAGGCACGCTAAGACCGTTTCTCGCAGCCGGTTCAAATCTTTAACCGGTTTAAGCAGAATATCCTGTACCCCAAGACGTAATGCTTTTGCGATATCCGCCATGTTTTCGGTGGCAGAGATCACCAGAATCGGCGTCTGATTGCCTTCGTTACGCAGATGCTCAACCAGCTTCAGTCCATTCATGCGCGGCATCGCAATGTCGCAAATCATCAAATCGGGCGTAATGCTGATCATTTTTTCCAGGGCGTCGATGCCATCTTCAGCCAGTGACGTCATTGCGCCCAGCGAGGATAACCACGAATCCAGTAGCGATCGGAAAACGGGCTCGTCTTCAACAATCAAAATGTGTTTTCCGGCCAATGGCTGCGTCATGGTTCCTCCCCTGGCTGACAGTAACTAAATAGTGGCATGCGATCGGCACTATCGCCTGTCAGATTTTGCTGAAGTAGTCAAAAAAAGGTGCTTAACGTGCGGTTTGCACAAAAGGCAACAATTCGTCCATTTTCTTTTCGACGGCTAACGAGCCCGCTGCGATGGCGGCCTCAGCCCGATGGAAATCAAGAGTAGAGATTTGCGGACAGTACGGCTGAATAAGAATATCCGGAGGATCGCCTGCCATACGGTTACGTTTAAGGCGATTCTCGAGTACCTGAATTGATGTGGTCATGATTTCTATCGCCGTCGGCGCAGCAACCGAACGACGTGCGGTCATACGCCCGATTCTTCCGCGCAGGCGCTCGTGCCAGGCCAGTTTCTCGCCCTCAGCATCTTCGCTCTGGAGGTTGACCGGCATGAGATCCTGTTGCATCAGGTGGGCGTCGTGCTGCAGGTCGACGGCAATCACGATGTCAGCGCCCATTGCACGCGTCAGAGAGATGGGAACCGGGTTAACGACGCCACCATCGACAAGCCAGTAACCGTTGTGTGGGACAGGCGCCATGAGTCCAGGCATACTGCAGGAGGCACGCACGGCAAGATGGATATCCCCTTCGGTTAACCAGAGTTCGCGACCTGTACTGAGGTTCGTCGCGACGGCGCCGAAAGGCATCTGACAATCAGTGAAGTCTTCGAGGGGCATAACCTGGCGGAACTGGTTAAAGACGCGTTCGCCGCGCAGCAGTCCACCACGCTGCCAGGAGAGGTCCATCAGACGCAGCACGTCCCAGTAGCTGAAGGAGCGCACCCACGTCTCGAGCTCCGGTAGCTTTCCGCACGCGTAAGCGGAGCCGACAAGCGATCCGATTGAGCACCCTGCAACAATATCGACAGTAATGCCCATCTGATTTAAGGCATTAATCACGCCGATGTGTGACCATCCCCGGGCGGCACCTGAACCCAGCGCCAGCCCAATTTTAACCTTTCTCATTAGTCCTGTTTTACGTCCCCTGGATTCCTGACATGGCATCAACGCAACGCCTCAGTTAACATAGTGCTACCCGAAGCGTTTTACGCCTTTATTTTTTGTTCCAGGAAGAGAATCGTGTCTCAACTCTGCCCTTGTGGTAGCGCTCTGGAGTATAGCCTATGTTGCCAGCGATATCTTTCTGGCGATCAGGTTGCACCAGACCCGTCACACCTTATGCGTTCACGGTACACTGCTTTTGTGATCAAAGACGCAGACTACCTGATTAAAACCTGGCATCCATCCTGCCACGCAGCCGATTTCAAACAAGACATCGAAGCCGGGTTTGCGAACACGCAGTGGCTCGGCCTCACCGTCTATGAATCCTCTCCAGGCAGTCATGAAGATGAAGGTTACGTCAGCTTTGTTGCCCGTTTTACCGAGAACGCTAAGCCTGGCGCCATTATCGAGCGTTCCCGGTTCTTAAAGGAACGCGGGCAATGGTATTATATTGACGGAACGCGTCCACAGTTTGGTCGTAACGATCCCTGTCCGTGTGGTTCAGGTAAAAAATTTAAAAAGTGTTGCGGGCATAATGCCTGACAACCCAGACTTCGCAAATACAAACAGGATTTCCCGGCGATGCAATCATTACAACGTAAAGTTCTGCGCACCATCTGTCCCGATCAAAAAGGGCTGATCGCACGAATTACCAACATTTGCTACAAACATGAACTGAATATCGTGCAGAACAACGAGTTCGTTGACCACCGTACCGGCCGCTTCTTCATGCGTACCGAACTGGAAGGTATTTTCAACGACACCACCCTGCTGGCCGATCTGGACAGCGCGCTTCCGGAAGGCTCCGTGCGCGAGCTGACCCCTGCGGGCCGACGCCGCATCGTGATCCTGGTGACTAAAGAAGCACATTGCCTGGGTGACCTGCTGATGAAAGCCAACTACGGCGGTCTGGATGTCGAAATTGCGGCAGTTATTGGCAACCATGAGACGTTGCGCTCGCTGGTCGAGCGCTTTGATATTCCGTTCGAGCTGGTTAGCCATGAAGGCCATACGCGTGAAGAACACGACGACCTGATGGCGCAGGCCATTGAAGCGCATAACCCGGACTACGTGGTGCTGGCGAAATACATGCGCGTGTTAACGCCGTCTTTCGTGGCGCGTTTCCCGAACAAGATCATCAACATCCACCACTCGTTCCTGCCGGCCTTTATTGGTGCGCGTCCATACCACCAGGCGTACGAGCGCGGCGTGAAGATCATCGGCGCGACAGCCCACTACGTGAATGACAATCTGGACGAAGGTCCCATCATCATGCAGGACGTGATTCATGTGGATCACACTTACACCGCTGAGGACATGATGCGTGCAGGGCGTGACGTTGAGAAGAATGTGTTAAGCCGCGCGCTGTATCAGGTACTGGCCCAGCGTGTCTTCGTTTACGGCAACAGAACCATCATTCTATAATCTTTCGGAAAATGAATTGATTAGCTTTGCGCCTTTACGGATAAAAAGCAGGCAAACAACTTCATTTCCCTAAAGGAAAGCTTTACAGGGGCGTCTCATTTGATATGATGCGCCCCGCTTCCAGCAGGAAGCAGGCCAGTAAAAAGCATTACCCCGTGGTGGGGTTCCCGAGCGGCCAAAGGGAGCAGACTGTAAATCTGCCGTCATCGACTTCGAAGGTTCGAATCCTTCCCCCACCACCATCTCTCAGCACGACCTCAAAATTTGAATTACCCCTGGTGGGGTTCCCGAGCGGCCAAAGGGAGCAGACTGTAAATCTGCCGTCATCGACTTCGAAGGTTCGAATCCTTCCCCCACCACCATCACTTCCCCAACATAAAAAAACCGAGTCCGCCCTTGTAGGCCGGGTAAGGCGCAACCGCCACCCGGCGACAGAAACCTACATCGGAGGCAAACGACGCCTGACCGGCGAACTCTTCACAATCGACGTATTACACTGGGCATGTTCCGCCAGGCCGTCCAGCAGCGCATCAAGCTGTTCGATTGACCGCACCACCAGCCTAATCACAAAGCAATCTTCCCCGGTCACTTTGTCGCTCTCAATACACTCCGGCATCGCCTGAATATACTTATCCACCTTATGCAACAGCCCTGGCAACGGCCGTACGCGTACCAGCGCCTGCAGCGTATACCCCAGCGCCGCCAGATTCACCCGTGCACCATACCCCTGAATCACACCGCGCTCTTCCAGCCGCTTCAGGCGTTCTGCCGTGCTGGGGGACGTCAGACCGATGCGGCCGCTGAGCACCTTCAACGACATGCGCGCATCCTCAACCAGACAGGTTAAAATTTGTCGGTCGATATCATCGATAAGGCATTCCATTCTTTTCACCTAATTTTAAAAAGTCATTTACCTCTTCAACCTTATCTCACCCCTGTAAAACCCGACAGCGATTTTCGACAATAGCGTCATTAATCAGGAGGTGGATGATGCGTGATTTCCATAAAGGCGTCTGGCAAATGAGCCTGGCGATGTTAATTTCCGGCTCTATCGGCGCGTTTGTTTTGCTCTCCGGTCTGCCGGTGACGGAAGTGGTGTTCTGGCGCTGTCTTATCGGGGCTATGGCGCTTTTTATTTTTATCCGGGCAAGTCAAAAGCCCTTCAGCCCCCTCACCCGCACCACGCTGCTGCTGGCTATTCTCGGCGGCGTGGCGCTCGTGGTGAACTGGCTGCTGCTCTTCGCGGCCTATGAGCGCATCTCAATTGGTCTTTCAACCGTGGTCTATAACACCCAGCCTTTTATGCTGGTCTTGATGGGGATGTTTCTGGGCGAACGCGTCAGCCTGGTAAAATGGGGCTGGCTATTCCTCGCCTTTGGCGGCGTGGTGATCCTGCTCTCCAGCGAGCTGACCGGCGCGCATGGCAGCGAATGGCTCACCGGAATAGGTTTGGCCATGGCCGCGGCCTTCTTCTACGCGCTGACGGCAATCATTGCGCGCAAACTGAAAACAATCGCACCGCAGCATATTGCCTTTATCCAGGTGCTGACCGGCGTCGTGATGCTTTTGCCGTTTGCCAGCCTGCCGTCATTTTCCGGCGATTTCCCCTGGCCGATGCTGCTGACGCTCGGCATTGTCCATACCGGCATTATGTACCAGCTGCTCTACAGCGCAATTCAGAATCTGCCTACGCCCATCACCGGCTCCCTGTCGTTTATCTATCCGGTGGTGGCGATTGTTGTCGATAATCTGGTGTTCGGACACGCGCTTAACCTGACGCAGCTGGCGGGCGGCGCGCTGATCCTGTTTGCTGCCGCAGGCAACAACCTGGGCTGGGGTGAAAAAAAACCCCGCGAGCGCGGGGTTAGTATCAAAACGGCGAATTAGCGACGGGCGCGTACAATCTGGTATTTGCGCGTCAGGTACTCCACCGGCGCGCTCCAGATGTGGACCAGGCGGGAGAACGGGAACAGCACAAACAGCGTCATCCCCAGCACCAGGTGAACGCGGAAGATAAACGCCACGCCGTCCAGGTGCTCAGATGCTCCGCCGTGGAAGGTCACCACGGACTGCGCCCAGCCGACCAGCTTCATCATTTCGCTTCCGTCCATATGCTGCGCCGAGAACGGAATGGTCAGCAGACCCAGCGCGCACTGTACCATCAGCAGGGAGAGGATCAGGATATCCGCTGCGGTTGTGGTCGCACGCACGCGCGGGCTGAACAGACGACGCTTGAGCAGCAGCAGGCCGCCAACAAGGGTCATCACGCCGCAGGCACCGCCCGCGATCATCGCCATCTTCTGCTTCACCTCAATCGGCAGCCACGCTTCATACATCCAGTGCGGCGTCAGCATCCCGAGGAAGTGACCGGCAAAAATGCCCAGAATCCCGATGTGGAACAGGTTAGACGCGACGTGCATCCCCTTGCGGTCCAGCATCTGGCTGGAGGCGGCACGCCAGGTATACTGGCCATAATCGTAACGCAGCCAGCTTCCCACCAGGAACACGGTGCCCGCGATGTACGGGTAAATGTCAAAGAAGAACATATTCAGGAAGTGCATTAGTGCCGTCCTCCGTTAGAGATATTCAAATATTGCGGGGCAACCGCGCCGGCAAAACGGCGCTGGTGAGCAGCGATTTCAGACTCGCCGCAGTTCTGGTCAGCAAAGAATTTGACCTGCTCTTCTTCCCAGACCGCATCCAGCGCCTGTGGCGTATCGTCACGGGCCTCATCGGCGATTTTCTCCGCCACTTTTTCACTGTCGACAGAGGCGTTGGCGAGCTTCACCAGCAGATCGAACAGCACCGCGTAGCGGCTCTCACGCTGCTGAAGACGCGCGCCGAGCAGCGCCAGGATCGGCGCGATGTCCTGCAGACCGCCCAGCGCCTCTTCTTTTGGCAGCTGCGCCAGATATTCCAGATAGAGCGGCAGGTGATCCGGCAGCTCGCGGCTGTCGAGCTGCAGGCCGTGCTGCTCGTACTGTGCCATCAGGTCAACCATCGCCTGACCGCGGTCGCGGGATTCACCGTGAACGTGTTCGAACAGCAGCAGCGAGGTCGCACGCCCCCGATCAAACAGCTGACTGTAGTCCGCCTGCGCATCAAGAAGATCGCGCGCCAGCAGGTCACGGAGGAAAACGCCCAGCTTCTGGGCATCTTCTTTATCCAGGTTTTCAGATGCCGCAAGCGCATCAAAAAGTTCCTGCTGGTGCTGCGCCAGCGCAGCATCCGGGTACTCGAGCAGACGCGAAATAATGACGAGTTCAATCATGAGTGCGGCTCCGTTTTACTGGTCACATCCATGGCGTCGATGCGGCGGCTGTTGAACAGGTTGAATTTGCTGTCTGACCCGTGGCAGCCGTCGCCAAAGGTAAAGCCACAGCCGTTTTTCTCCGGGAAGGCCTCGCGGGCCAGCTCACGGTGGCTGCTCGGCACCACGAAACGGTCTTCGTAGTTGGCTATCGCCAGATAGCGGTACATTTCCTGCGCCTGCGCTTCGGTCAGACCGACCTCTTCCAGCGCGCGGGTGTCGGTTACGCCGTCCACGGTTTCGGCACGCTTGAAGTGGCGCATCGCCAGCATACGCTTCAGCGCCAGCAGTACGGGCTGGGTATCCCCTGCGGTCAGCAGGTTGGCCAGGTACTGTACCGGGATACGCAGACTCTCCACGTCCGGCAGAATGCCGTTGCTGCCCAGCTCACCCGCGTCAGCGGCAGACTGAATCGGCGACAGCGGCGGCACGTACCAGACCATCGGCAGCGTGCGGTATTCCGGATGCAGCGGCAGGGCCAGCTTCCAGTCCATCGCCATTTTGTACACCGGAGACTGCTGCGCGGCGTCAATCACGCTCTGCGGAATGCCGTCCTTCAGCGCCTGCTCAATCACCTTCGGATCGTTCGGGTCGAGGAACACGTCCAGCTGACGCTGATACAGATCCTTCTCGTTCTCGGTGCTCGCGGCGTTTTCAATCGCGTCCGCGTCGTACAGCAGCACGCCGAGGTAACGAATACGGCCTACGCAGCTTTCGGAACAGACGGTCGGCATACCGGCTTCGATACGCGGGTAGCAGAAGATGCACTTCTCGGACTTACCGCTCTTCCAGTTGAAGTAGATTTTTTTGTACGGGCAGCCGGTGATGCACATGCGCCAGCCGCGGCACTTGTCCTGGTCGATCAGCACGATGCCGTCTTCTTCACGCTTGTAGATGGCGCCGC
>OKLR01000366.1_pt1 | contig 8276 bp, 6 predicted proteins | sample 1614281 | NCBI WGS metagenome assembly OKLR01 (sample SAMN04436920, study PRJEB24849) | human gut metagenome | biome: human gut; feature: NICU; material: stool | host: Homo sapiens | place: USA: Saint Louis, MO | collected 2012-05-13 | reverse complement strand
CAGGAGAAATTAGTATGGGTGAATTTAAAAATAGAATAAATGTTACGATTAATGATCAACATTTCACAATCATTGGCGAAGATAGCCCTGAACATATTCGTTATGTAGCACATCTTGTTGATGAAAAAATGCAAGAATTAGGTCAAAAATCAGCAGGTTTAGATACAACTCGAAAAGCGATTTTAACATCTGTGAATATTATGCATGAGAAAGTTATATTAGAAGAAGAGAACAGACGATTACAACAAGAAATAAATCAATTAAAACAAAGAGATGAATAAATGCTCATTGATATAGTTGTTCTTCTTATTATTTGTTACTTTATAGTGATAGGGTTTCGTAGAGGTATTTGGTTATCGATATTGCACTTTGCTTCTTCAATTGTATCTTTATATATTGCGTCACAACATTATCAATCGATTGCGCAACGTTTAGTTGTATTTGTGCCATTTCCGAAAACGGTGGCGTTTGATATGGTCTATACTATACCTTATGATCATTTGCAATACAGATTTGAAAAAGTGATAGCATTTATTATAATAACGTATAAAAAGATACATTTAGTAAGTCGGATATCGAGTGTCGTTTTGAGTATCATAGCGGTTTTTATATATTTACAAATTGGACTTTATTTATTATCGCTATATCCACATTCATTTATACAGTACCAATTATCTCAATCGCTATTAAGTCGAGTTGTGATTGAACAAATTCCTTATTTATCACAATTTATTTTAAATTTATAAAGTAATGACATGAGGTCAGGACAAGTTCGAACGTTAATGTTATGTCCTGGTCTTCTTTTTATGGAGTGATATTGATGACAAAAAAAGATGTAATTCAATTATTAGAAAAAATAGCTATATATATGGAGCTAAAAGGAGAAAATACATTTAAAATTTCAGCGTATAGAAAAGCCGCACAAAGTTTAGAGGTTGATGAGCGTACATTAGAAGAGATTGATGATGTAACAGAACTTAAAGGCATTGGAAAAGGCGTAGGAGAAGTTATTAATGAATTTAAAACACAAGGTCAATCATCGACCCTTCAAGCACTTCAAGATGAAGTGCCTGAAGGGTTAGTGACACTTTTGAAAATACAAGGATTAGGCAGTAAAAAAATAGCAAAACTATATCATGAACTTCAAATTACAGATAAAGAAACACTTCAAAAAGCCTGTTAGTGCTTTAAAAGGTTTTGCAAAAAAGACAGAGCAAAACATTTTAGAAGCAGTGAAGTCGATAGGTGCTAAAAAAGATCGTTATCCTATAGAGCTAATGAGAGGACTCAACCAAGAAATTGTAAAATTTATTGAACAGTTAGAAGGAGTTGAACAATATTCAACTGCTGGTAGTTTTCGAAGATATAAGGAAATGAGTAAAGATTTAGATTTCATTATTAGTACATCGGAGCCTAAAAAAGTTCAACAACAATTACTTCGTATTCCAAATAAAGTCAAAGATGTTGCTGTTGGGGATACTAAAATTTCTCTGGTATTAGCTTATGATGATGAGACGATTGGCGTTGATTTCAGATTGATAGAACCTGCTGCCTTTTACCATACCTTACAACACTTCACCGGTTCGAAGGATCATAATATTAGAATAAGACAATTAGCAAAAGCACGCGACGAAAAGGTTAGTGAGTATGGTATCGAACAACAAGATGGTAAGCTATTACAATTACAAAGTGAAGAAGCGATCTATCATCATTTTGGTGTAGATTGGATTGCGCCTGCCATGCGTGAAGATGGTAGTGAGTTTGATAAAGATCTGAGTCAAATCATTCAATTAGATGATATCAATGGAGATTTGCATATGCACACAACATATAGTGATGGTGCCTTTTCGATTAAAGAAATGATTGAGGCAAATATTGAAAAAGGTTATGAATTTATGGTCATTACAGATCACTCACAAAGTTTAAAAGTAGCTCATGGATTACAAGTCGACCGTCTGCTAAGACAAAATGAAGAAATAAAGCAATTAAATGAAGAATATAAAGAAATAGACATATATTCAGGAACGGAAATGGACATTTTACCTGATGGAACATTAGATTACGATGATGAAGTTTTGGCACAGCTTGATTATGTTATCGCAGCTATTCATCAAAACTTTAATCAATCTGAAGACGAAATCATGAAACGTTTAGAAACAGCATGTAGAAATCCATATGTGCGTCACATTGCTCATCCAACCGGTCGTATTATTGGACGTAGAAAAGGTTATAAAGCTAATATTGAAAAGTTAATGAATTTAGCCGAAGAAACAAATACAATTTTAGAGATTAACGCAAATCCGTATCGTTTAGATTTAAATGCAGAAATCGTTCGTAAATATCCAAAGGTTAAGTTGACAATTAATACGGATGCTCATCATACAAATCATCTTGATTTCATGAAATATGGTGTTGCTACTGCACAAAAAGGATTTGTCAATAAAGAGAGGGTCATTAATACAATGACGAAGGAAGCCTTTCGCTCATTTGTTGAAACGAATAAATATAAGAAATAGAGGGATTGCATGAGACAAAAAACATTAGATGTCTTGGAATTTGAAAAGATTAAATCATTTGTGGCTGATGAAACTATAAGTGATTTAGGTCGTGAAAAAGTACAAGAGATGGCTCCCGCTAGTAATTTCGATACAGTAGAATTTCAAATGAATGAAACAGATGAAATTTCACAAATCTATAACAAGCATCGATTACCAAGCTTAAGTGGTCTAGCAAAAGTGTCTCCACTTGTTCATAGGGCTAGCATAGGAGGCGTTTTAAATGTGGGAGAATTAAACAGAATTAAACGCCTAGTTCAAGTGCAAAATCAATTTAAAACATTTTACAATCAAATGCTAGAGGAAGATGAAGAGGTTAAGTATCCTATACTGCATGATAAAATGAATCATCTACCGATACTTACAGATTTATTTAAAGAAATTAATGAAAAATGTGATGCACACGATTTATTTGACCATGCGAGTTATACTTTACAAAGTATTAGAAGTAAAATTTCAAGAACAAATCAACGGATTCGTCAAAATTTAGATAGAATAGTGAAAAATCAAGGGAATCAAAAAAAACTATCTGATGCAATTGTAACAGTAAGAAATGATCGCAATGTTATTCCGGTGAAAGCTGAATATAGACAAGATTTCAATGGTATTGTTCATGACCAATCGGCATCAGGACAAACACTATATATTGAACCGAATTCTGTTGTAGAGATGAATAATCAAATTAGTCGTTTGCGTAATGATGAAGCAGTTGAACGTGAACGTATATTGACTGAATTGACGGGATTAGTTTCGGCGGAATCTGATGCATTACTCGTTGCTGAATCGGTCATGGGTCAAATCGATTTTTTAATTGCTAAAGCTCGTTATGCGCGCACTATAAAAGGAACAAAACCTACATTTAAAGAGGATCGAACGATATATTTACCCAATGCATTTCACCCTTTATTAGACAAAGATACTGTTGTAGCAAATACAATTGAATTTATTGACGATGTAGAAACTGTCATTATTACTGGACCAAACACGGGTGGTAAGACTGTCACTTTAAAAACGCTAGGTTTGATAATTGTCATGGCACAGTCAGGATTGTTAATTCCTACACTGGATGGAAGCCAATTAAGTATCTTTGAAAATGTGTATTGTGATATTGGAGATGAACAATCTATAGAACAATCATTATCAACGTTTTCATCTCACATGAAAAATATAGTGGAAATATTACAGGATGCAGATCAAAATAGTCTAATTTTATTTGATGAACTAGGCGCAGGTACAGATCCAAGTGAAGGTGCGGCACTCGCAATGAGTATCTTAGATTATGTACGTCGTTTAGGATCTTTAGTTATGGCGACAACACATTACCCTGAATTAAAAGCTTATAGTTATAATCGTGAAGGTGTCATGAATGCAAGTGTTGAATTTGACGTTGATACTCTGAGTCCGACTTATAAATTATTAATGGGTGTTCCAGGGCGATCTAATGCCTTCGATATTTCAAAAAAACTTGGTCTAAGTCTCAACATCATTAATAAAGCTAAGACAATGATAGGGACAGACGAGCAAGAAATCAATGCCATGATTGAATCATTAGAACACAATTCAAAACGTGTTGACCAACAACGAATAGAATTAGATAGACTTGTGAGAGAAGCACAGGAAACTCACGATGCCTTGTCTCAAAATTATGAGAAATCTTTGATGGAGGAAGCTAAAGAAAAAGCCAATAAGCGTGTGAAATCTGCGACTAAAGAAGCGGACGAAATTCTTAAAGAACTTAGAAATCTAAGAGATCATAAGGGCGCTGAAGTAAAGGAACATGAATTAATTGATAAAAAGAAACAACTTGATGATCAATATGAGGCAAAATCAATTAAGCAACATGTTCAAAAGAAAAAGTATGATACGATTCATGCTGGAGATGAAGTGAAAGTTCTATCTTACGGTCAAAAAGGTGAAGTGCTTGAACTTGTAGGTAACGAAGAAGCAGTTGTACAAATGGGAATTATTAAAATGAAATTACCTATTGAAGATTTAGAAAAAACGAAAAAGAAAAAAGAAAAACCTACAAAAATGGTAACAAGACAAAATAGACAAACTATTAAAACAGAACTTGATTTAAGAGGATATCGTTACGAAGAAGCTTTAAATGAATTAGATCAATATCTTGATCAGGCGGTTTTAAGCAATTACGAACAAGTTTATATTATTCATGGTAAAGGTACGGGAGCACTTCAAAAAGGTGTTCAACAACATTTGAAAAAACATAAAAGCGTTAGACAATTTAGAGGAGGTATGCCTAGTGAAGGTGGATTTGGTGTCACTGTGGCAGAACTCAAGTAACCCTAAGATATGAGTAATGTGACTATATCTGAATAATTAAATGGACAATTTTATAGAACTCAGTATTAAAAATATTTAATAAAAAGTGCTTAATATCAAGTATAAAGTTTAAGAGAGGACAAGGGCGCACATTAGCCTAATAACTAGTGTATTAAGACGCTCTAAACTCGCTAAGTGTGTTAAGAGCATCTATAATGCAAAGGTGATTAATCTCTGTTATAATTTGTTCATCATTGAAAATTAAGGAGGATTGGCATTATGGCAATCGTAAAAGTAACTGATTCTGATTTTGATAGCAAAATTGAATCTGGTGTTAAATTAGTTGATTTCTGGGCGACTTGGTGTGGACCTTGTAAAATGATTGCACCAGTTTTAGAAGAACTAGCAGGAGACTATGATGGTAAAGCTGACATCTTAAAATTAGATGTTGACGAAAACCCATCAACTGCAGCGAAATATGAAGTAATGAGTATCCCAACTTTAATTGTATTTAAAGATGGCGAACCAGTTGATAAAGTTGTAGGTTTCCAACCTAAAGAAAACTTAGCAGAAGTATTAGATAAACATCTATAAGATTAACATAAATAAAGACTGGGGCATTACATTGAGTAATTGCTCCAGCTTTATTTTGTTTTCATTAATCAATTTGATAATGGAAAGGAGGAGCCCTTTGGAGGAATATCAAAAGAAAATTAAAGAAAAATTAAACGTAGTCCCTTTAGAGCCGGGTTGTTTCTTAATGAAAGATAGAAATAATCAGGTTATATATGTGGGGAAGGCAAAGCGTTTAAGAAATCGTCTACGTTCTTATTTTACAGGCGCACATGATGCTAAAACAACCCGTTTGGTTGGAGAAATACGTAACTTTGAATTTATCGTGACATCAAGTGAGACAGAATCGCTACTGCTAGAGCTTAATCTTATAAAACAGTATCAACCCCGATATAATATTTTATTAAAAGATGATAAAAGTTACCCTTTTATTAAAATTACCAAAGAAAAGCATCCACGATTACTTGTTACTCGTACTGTAAAAAAGAATTCAGGCAAATACTTTGGTCCATACCCTAATGCATATTCTGCACAAGAAACAAAGAAATTACTTGATCGTATCTATCCATTTAGAAAATGCGATAATATGCCAGATAAGCTGTGTCTTTATTACCATATTGGACAATGCATGGGACCGTGTGTCTATGATGTTGATTTAGAGAAGTATGCTCAAATGACAAAAGAAATTACGGACTTTCTAAATGGGGAAGATAAAACAATATTGCATCATTTAGAAGACCGCATGAATAAAGCGAGTGAACAGTTAGATTTTGAACAAGCAAAAGAATATAGAGATATGATTCAACACATTCACAATTTAACTAAAAAACAAAAGATTATGTCTTCAGATAATACAATTAGAGATGTTTTTGGTTATAGTGTTTCTAAAGGCTGGATGTGTGTTCAAGTCTTCTTCGTTAGACAAGGTAATATGATAAAACGTGATGCTACAATGATACCGTTACAACAAACAGAGGAAGAAGAATTTTATACTTTTATAGGTCAATTTTATAGTTTAAATCAGCATCTATTACCTAAGGAAGTTCATGTACCTAAAAATCTTGATAAAGACATCATTCAGTCAGTGGTAGATACTAAGATTGTTCAACCAGTACGAGGAGCTAAAAAAGACATGATTAATTTAGCGAATCACAATGCTGAAGTACAACTCGATAATAAATTTGAATTAATTGCTAGAGATGAGTCAAGAACAATCAAAGCAATTGAAGAATTAGGAGAGCGTATGGGTATCCAAACACCAATAAGAATTGAAGCTTTTGATAATTCAAATATTCAAGGTGTTGATCCAGTTTCAGCAATGGTTACATTTGTAGATGGCAAACCTCATAAAAAAGATTATCGAAAATATAAGATTAAAACAGTGGAAGGACCTGATGATTATAAATCTATGAGAGAGGTCGTTCGTAGACGCTATACACGTGTACTCAACGAGGGGCTACCTCTACCAGATTTAATAATAGTTGATGGTGGGAAAGGTCATATGAATGGTGTGATGGATGTACTCGAAAATGAGCTTGGGCTAGATATACCAGTTGCTGGTTTACAAAAAAATGATAAACACCAAACATCTGAACTACTTTATGGAGCAAGTGCTGAAATAGTACCTTTAAAAAAGAACAGTCAAGCATTTTATCTATTACACCGCATACAAGATGAGGTTCATCGATTTGCAATTACATTCCACCGACAAACACGTCAAAAAACAGGTCTGAAATCTGTTCTAGATGACATTGATGGTATTGGAACTAAGAGAAAAACTTCATTATTACGTACATTTGGATCGATTAAGAAAATGAAAGAAGCATCCTTTGATGAATTACGACAAGCAGGCTTGCCTGAAAAGGTTGCTAAAAACCTTCAAAACGCGTTACAAAACAAATAATTATTAAAAAGTGGGCATGAGAATCATTCTCATGCCCAAAAATTGTGAAATTAATGTTACAATGTACGTAACAAAAGCTAATTTTTTTAAAGTTGTATGGAAGCGTTTTCTAAATAAGAAGAGTTATCACTTCATGTTGATTGTCACAACTAATAGATTTCCAAAACTTTTAAACTTTCTGCTCAATGACTGGCTTTTTACTTTTTTAAGTCCTACTTGTGTATAGGTCGATATTAATTATATAGACAAGTACTAAATAAAAAAGTAAATCAACGCTGGTCTTTTATGTAAAACTTTAGGGCATTTTGCATACAAGTTTCTAAGAATTAGCAATTTAAATTATATGTTTCGCAGGGGGGACTCTTTTTGGCTCAATCAAAGAATGAATTTTACCTTAGAAGATTACATTCGTTATTAGGGGTTATTCCGATAGGTGCATTTTTAATTGTACACTTAATGGTAAACCATCAAGCAACGCAAGGTGCTGAAGCTTTTAATAGAGCTTCAGGATTTATGGAATCTTTACCATTCCTTATTGTGATGGAATTTATACTTATTTATATACCATTGTTATACCATGGTTTGTTCGGTTTACACATCGCATTCACTGCTAAGGAGAACATCGGGCATTACTCATTATTTAGAAACTGGATGTTTTTCTTCCAACGTGTAAGTGGTATTTTAGCATTTGTTTTTATTGCAATGCACTTATGGCAAACACGTTTGCAAAAAGCTTTTTATGGTAAATCTGTGGACTATAATCTAATGCATGAAACATTACAACATCCGTTATGGGCAATCTTTTACATTATTTGTGTCATTGCTGTTGTTTTCCATTTTGCTAATGGTTTATGGTCATTTTGTGTAACATGGGGCTTTTTACAATCTAAAAAATCACAACGTGTTTTTACTTGGATTTCACTCATAGTATTTTTAGTGATTTCTTATATTGGTGTTGCAGCCGT
>OKLR01000354.1_pt1 | contig 8469 bp, 7 predicted proteins | sample 1614281 | NCBI WGS metagenome assembly OKLR01 (sample SAMN04436920, study PRJEB24849) | human gut metagenome | biome: human gut; feature: NICU; material: stool | host: Homo sapiens | place: USA: Saint Louis, MO | collected 2012-05-13 | reverse complement strand
TACGAGATCGGTCTCGGCATTCCTGCTGAACCGCTCTTCCGATCTCTGTCATTGATTTTATTTCATACGAACTGCTTCAGCGAATTCGTCTTCGGTCATGAGTTTTTCTTCCAAGATGATTTCTTTAATAGAGCAACCGCGTTTGTACGCTTCTTTTACAACTTTAGCGCTCTTATCGTAGCCGATGTACGGTGTTAAGGATGTTGCGATCATGAGGGATTGTTCTACGAAGAAGTTGAGTTTTTCAGGTACGAATTCTACACCGTCGATACAATGTGTTGTGAAAGAATTCATCGCATCTGCGAGGAGGCGACAGCTTTCAACAAAGTCATAAATCATGATAGGCATATATACGTTCAATTGGAATGCACCGCTACCTGCACAGATTGTCATAGTCGTATTATGGCCAAATACTTGGGCGCATACCATGGTCAAAGCTTCACATTGAGTAGGATTTACCTTGCCTGGCATGATGGAGGAGCCCGGTTCGTTTTCAGGAAGATGCCATTCGCCGTAGCCACAGCGAGGGCCAGAGCCTAAGAAGCGCACATCGTTAGCGATTTTGAATAGGGTAGTCGCTAATGTGTTAAGTGCACCGTGAGCCATCATAAATGCATCTTTGAGAGCAAGTCCTTGGAATTTGTTATTCTTAACGCGGAATGGAGCACCTGTTACCTCTGGCAATACAGTTTCCATAACGTCTAGATAGCCCTTAGGTGTGTTTACACCTGTACCGACCGCAGTACCACCGAGTGCTACGTCGAGGAGGTGGTCAGCATTTTGAAGGAGCATAGTTTTGGCAGTTTTTAGGCCGTCCACAAAGGCGCTAATTTCTTGGTCTACCATGATGAAAGTAGCATCTTGTAGATGGGTACGACCAACTTTTTGCAAGCCTTTCCCTTTTTCTTGCAATTTTTCAAAAGATCCGATAAGGCCGTCCAATGCAGGAATTACGCGTTTTGTAATTTCAAAGTACGCACAAATATGCATTGCCGTAGGGAATGTATCGTTTGTACTTTGGCCGCGGTTTACATCGTCGTTAGGATGAAGCGGATTGGATTCATCTAACTGTTTAGCTCGGTGAGCGATTACCTCGTTCACATTCATGTTAGTTTGTGTGCCGGAACCTGTTTGGAATACGGTTAACGGAAATTCATCATCCCATTTTCCGTTCACGATCTCATCTACTACTTGAGCGATGAGTTTCGCTTTTTCCTCAGTTACTGCGCCACACTTTGCATTGGTTAAAGCACATGCTTTTTTTACAAGCGCAAGCGCCTTGATTTGTTCAATAGGGATGCGGTGGTCACCGATCTTAAAATTATTGAACGAGCGTTGCGTTTGAGGTCCGTAAATTCGTCTAGCGTCGACTTCGACTGGTCCCATTGAATCATATTCAATTCTTGTTTCCATAATGTTTACAACCTCCTTAAAAGACATGCCGACCCTACTGTCGGTACTTTAATTATATAAAATCCTGTATATTTGTACAGAATAAAAGAGAATGATTTCTATTTTCATATAATTGATAGGTGTATATGCATAATGCGCATATAAGAAAGGGGAAGTATATTGTGCTTTCCTTCTCTCCATACTTTATGATTTCAATCTATATGTAAGATTGATAATGCGTTATATGTAGAAAAATTATAAATTAAATATTTCATTTGGTGAATAATGAAAGGTCTATTCTTAGGGTAAACGATTAGGTATATATTAGCGTGGGGGTCCTCCAAAAACGACTTAGCGGCCCTGCGAAGCAGGGTGGGTGGCTTTGGAGGCTTTTGGAGGGCTACCACGCTTAATAAAGTATTTTGGATACAGAATAGACCTTTCAAGATATTTGTGGGAAAACTTAAATTTATAATTTTCATATGTATACATTATAAATGTCGCATATATATTGAAATCATCGCTTTAACACGATAAAATGGAAGTAGCTTAGTATATTGTTTTAAGTTTATGATTTCACAGAGGAGGTAAGTACTTATGAAACATGACTTTACGAGCCATGACCTTCATCTGCCGGAACTGACGTTACGTGGGATGCTACTTGGTGCATTGATTACTGTTATTTTTACAGCATCTAACGTATATCTCGGTTTGAAGGTAGGTTTGACGTTCTCGTCATCCATTCCGGCAGCTATTATTTCAATGGCAATTTTACGGTTCTTCAAGGATTCTAATGTTCTTGAAAATAACATGGTACAAACGCAGGCTTCTGCGGCTGGTACATTGTCCGCCATTATCTTTATTTTGCCAGGTTTACTCATGCTTGGATATTGGAATGGCTTTCCATTCTGGCAAACATTCTTGCTCTGTGCCTGTGGTGGTTCTTTAGGTGTATTATTCACCATTCCATTGCGTCGTGCCATGGTAGTGAATAGTGATCTACCATATCCTGAAGGCCGTGCAGCAGCAGAAATTTTAAAGGTTGGCTCTCACAATGGTGAACAAGGCCCTCAATCTAGCTCCGGTATGACAGATATCGTATCTGGTGGTTTTGTAGCTGGTCTTATCAGCCTTTGTGCAAATGGTTTCAAAGTGCTTGGCGATAGCATGAGCTTCTGGATTCCTGTAGGTAGCAAAGGCATTACTCAAATTCCTTTGGGATTCTCTACAGCGTTGTTAGGTGCTGGTTACCTTATCGGTATCGCCTCTGGTATCGCTATCCTCGTTGGTGTACTCATCGCGTGGGCTGGCTTCGTACCTTACTTCACTAACATGTTTGCCCCAGATGGTGGTGCTACTGCTAAGTTTGCAATGGCTATTTGGAAATCTAAAGTTCGTTTCATCGGTGCTGGTGCTATTGGTATTGCTGCGATTTGGACTTTGATCACCTTAATCAAACCTATCATCGAAGGTATGAAAATTTCTGTACAATCCATGAATAGCAGTTCTGCTGAACGTGAATTGCATCGTATGGATACAGATATGAGTACAAAATCCGTTCTAGGCGTATTCGTTCTTATTCTTGTTGGTTTAGTAGTCACATTCTGGGAATTCGTCTCTGCTGTACCTATTAGCGCAGGCTTGATGTGGACACTTGTTGTAGTAGGTATCGTAGTAGCGTTGTTGATCGGCTTCTTTGTAGCTGCAGCATGTGGTTACATGGCAGGCCTTATCGGTACATCTGCTTCTCCAATTTCCGGTATTGGTATTTTAGCGACTATTATTTCTTCCTTGGTTGTATACTTCATCGCAGCGGAAAATAATTTATTTGCTACACAAGCTGGTGTTCAATTCGCGACAGCTATGGCTATCTTTATGACATCCGTAGTTATTGCGATTGCATCTATTTCTAATGACAATTTGCAAGATTTGAAAACTGGTCAACTCGTTGGTGCTACACCTTGGCGTCAACAAATTGCATTGTTACTTGGCTCTGTAGCCGGTGCTGTTGCAATTGCTCCAGTTCTTAACTTGCTTTACCAAGCATACGGTTTCACAGGTGCGTTACCACGTGCTGAAATGGATCCTAATGCTGCATTATCTGCTCCTCAAGCGACTTTGATGACTACCATTGCTCAAGGTATCTTCAACTCCAGCATGGATTGGGATTATATCTTAATCGGCGTTGGCGTTGGTATTGTGGCAATTATCGTAAATTTGATTCTCAAGAGCACAACTGCTACTTTAACATTGCCTCCATTGGCTGTTGGTATGGGTATTTATTTACCGCCTACTTTAGAAGTACCGCTTATTATTGGTTCTTTCATCAGCTACTTCGTAGGTCGTTATCTTGTAGCTCGTGCTAAAATGCGTGCCGGTGAGCTTGCTGACTACGATGTAGAGCAATCCAACCGCCGTGGTGTTCTCATTGCTTCTGGTCTGATCGTTGGTGAAAGCTTGATTGGTGTAATCATAGCTGTTATTATTGTATTGTCTGTTACAACTGGTGGTGGGGAAGCTCCACTTGAATTAGTAGGGCCTGAATTTGAAAGCACAGCACAATGGTTAGGATTACTTGCATTCATATTCGCTGGTCTCTATCTTGTTCGCCGTGTTGTTACACACAAGTTCAATAAAGAAGAAGCTCTTGCTATGAAAGCTGAGCAAGAACAATAAGAGGTTAAACAATGAAATTAAAACAGTCTGTACTCATCATTATGGCTGCTGCATTGCCAGTAGTCTCCTTCGCAGCAAGCGAAGTAATACCTGTAACGCAAGATACTGTAAATGTACAAGCAAATCAAACAAATGCGAAACGTGTAAATCGTAATGATTTAACATATCGTATTTCTAGTACTGCTACACCTGAGCAGAATCGTGCGTTGCGCTCTAAAGCGTCTAAAGTAGATCGTAATGCAGTGGAAGTGGTAGCTCCAAATGCGGACCGTTATATGGATCGTAAAGAGGTTGCTGTATCACCTGTGGAATCTACTACAGATCATTTGGATTTAGTATTCCCAGAGGTTAAATCTGTTAGCCCTGCGGTAGAAAAAGCAATCAATACGACCATCAAAAAGTATGTTTCTAAAATACAAAATGATGTAGAAAAGTTAAATGCTAAAGAATCTGATAAAACAAATGTAGTTATGTACTATGATGTTAAAACAGATAAAAACGGTATTTTCAGCGTATTGATTCACACATATACTATGCGTGATCATGATGCCAATGGTGTAAACTATGTAAAAGGCTTCACATTTAACACCACAACAGGTCGACAATTGTCCTTGTACGATCTTGGTGGTCTTAATAAAAAAGAACTGGTGAATGCAATTAATAATAATCAAGATGTGAAAGATAAATTAGGTGGCGATGTAAATATCGATAAAATGCCTACTGAATTCTACACAACAGATGATTATTCCGTTGTAATGATCTTGCAACAAGATGTGGATTCAATCCATAGCGCAGGTACGGTATATGTACCAGTTGGTATCTTGCGTGACCGCGAAAATGATGTAACAAAAAAATAATCGAACTGTGTAAATTCGATTATGTGTGTATAGTAACAGCTGTTTAATTGTGAAAAGAACCGCTCCTAAGGGGGCGGTTCTTTTTTGTCTATGTTATTGTTTGTCGTTATAATAGTTTACGCGCGGTGGTAATGGGAATTGAATGTTTCCGTCTGACTTTGTAAGCGGTTCCGGTGGTAATTGTAAGAATACATTATCATGGAATTTCTTTTTAAATGCTTTCAACGTCGATTTTTGAATAGAATCAACGGTAATGAGAAGGGCACTCGTATCAGTATTTGGGGAGATGGAAAGGATCTTTCCTTGAGGTTCTTTTTGTTGGTAAAGGGCGATGGCATCGGATTGATACTCCTCTAGTTGGGCCTGATTTAATTTACCTTTTGATACGACTACAGTTCTATCTAGCTGTGGATCATGAGCCTCTGTAATCGCTTTGGAAACAAGGTCAGTTTTCTTTTGATCCGTTAAAGATGCATGTAATTTGCCTGCCTCCCAGAATAGAGCTCCGTCTTGACGGAATTTGGTGAAATCATTGCCATAGCCTAATGCTTTGTCGATGATATTAGCTGTTTTGTTTTCTACTTGTTGCTTGAACAATGTATTGTGGAAGGCAAGTGCTTGTTCTGTTTGTGTCATGCGGTACGCAATTTCCGCTGCTTCTGCACGAGTTACATATTTTTCAGGGTTAAACAATGTACCTGGAGCGTAGTTTGTGAACCCAAGATAGGCAAGCTCGCGAACGGCATCTTGTGCCCAAGGAGCTACAAATTTTTGGTCTCCATAGGCTATATTATCAAGAACTGTTGGGTCTTCAGTGGTATATCCTAAGTAATGGATATAGTTATCTGCTACTACCGCAAACTCTTGACGGGACATATATTTCTCAGGTTTATAAGTGTCATCACCATAGCCGCTGATGATATTCTTGCGAGCTACAGATTCAATAGCAAGAGCAGACCAACGGTCAGATGTAATATCTTTAAATTTACTTGATAAAAAGGCGGCCGTACCATCATCCGTAATATTGTTGAAGAGCGCTGCTACTTCTTCACGTGTCATAGGTTGGTTAGGTCGGAATGTACCATCAGAATACCCTTTCATTAGGTTTGCTTTTGTTACAGTGCTAATCGAGTTAGCTGCCCAAAAATCACTAGGCACATCTGTAAAGATGTGGGCGCGGATTTTTTGAATATCTTGAGGTGTACCGATAGAGGTGTTTACAATTGCAGGTGATGCGGTATTAGTAGATTTAACGTTAGCCGCTTCTGTTTTAGTAGTCTCCATCTTCGTAGCATCTGTTTTAGCCATTGGTGCTTTAGTTGTTTCCATTTTAGTGGCTTCAACAGTAGTTGCAGGAGCATGAGTTGTAGTGGTTGTGTTTGCAGAAGCAAAACCAAGGCCTGTTGTAGTCAATAATGTGCCGAGTACGAGGGCACGTAATGCGTGAGGGGTATTCTTGTACATAAAAATCCTTCCTAATCATGGTAAAGGCTAGTGCTTGATAGCCGTAGAATATAAACTTTCACCAGCATAAAAAGTTATATCCGTCGCATCATAGTCAATTAGTTGGCATGCATAGTGATATACAACAAAGCAGCGTAGTACTGTCGAGTATACGCTGCCTTGGCTGGTTAAGTGTAACGCCGATTAGCGTTTTACTGTCATTTTTACTTTGGAACCGAATAATTTAGAGATTCCTTGTTGTGTTTCTTTAGATGCTGTAGATACAACTGCGTAAAGTTGGTTATTTTCTACATCAGGGAATGTAGCTAGAATTGTACCTGCTTTTTCATTTTTGTTGTAGTAGTTGCGGAAGTTTGTATCGATTGCATCGTATTCAGCTTGGCTGTATTGGGAGGATTCAACTACAACATAGTTATTTATAGTAGAATCACCACGGTTTGCAAGGTTAGCTTTTACTGTGGAAATATCGCTGTCTGTTTTTAAAGCTACGTGTAATTGATTGTCACGCCAGTACATTACGCCATAATTTTGGAATGCATCTTCTGTTTTATAAGTTTTATTTAATTCAGAAAATACTTTGTCTTCTAATGCAGCTTGTTGTTTTTGATCAAGTGCTTTTAGTGTGCTGCGACGAACAGGGCGAATGGTGCGAGTAGGTTCAGCTTTTTCAGCTACTGCAGCATCTTTATTGCCTTTTACGTCTTTTTCAACTTTTTTTGCATCAGATTTTACAGCTTTATCAGCTTTAGCTACATCTTTTTTAGCGTCTTTACTTACTTTAGATGTATCTTTCTCTAATGCTGTATCAGCTTTTTTGGCATCTTCTTTTACAGCTGTTTCAGCTTTAGCTTCAGTAGTAGTGTGTTTTGGTGTTGCAAGGCCAGCACCATTAAGCATACGATTTAAGATTGTTGCAGCTTGTGCTCTTGTTACAGGTTGTTTAGGGTTAAAGTTTTCTGTTGCCCCAGATGCTACGATGCCTCGTTGTGCCATGTATTGGATATCTGCCAAGTAGGCAGAGGAGATACTAGCTTCGTCCTTGAATGTTACTTTTTCTGCTTTTACAGGTGTAGAAAGATTCAATTTTTTAGCTAGACTAGCAGCAGATGCAACGAATTGTTCGCGGTCCATAGTTTTGCTAGGTGTGAAAGCTGTTTTAGATGTGCCTTCCATTACGCCTGCAGCACTAACTAATTTGATAGCAGAGCTAGACCAACGATCTGCTTCCACGTCAGAGTAGGAGGTAGAGGATTCTTTTGTTGCAATCTCTGCTAATTCTTGTTCGTTTAAGTTGTGTTGTAGTACTTTGCCATAAATAGCAGCTGCTTGTTCACGAGTAATTTGTGCACTAGGTTTGAATGTATTATCAGCATAACCAGAAAGGTAACCAGCTTGTGTCATTGCTTGGATAGCATCGCGAGCCCAGTTATCTTTTGTGTCAGGGTATACACCAGTAGGTAAGTTTTCTTTAGTTTTTACAACTTTTTTACCTTCTACCTTTGCAGCATCTTCTTTTACATCATTTTTTACGGAAGTATCAATGCGTTTAACGTCATTTTTTACAGAAGTATCAACGCGTTTAGCATCGTTTTTTACGGATGTATCAGCGCGTTTAGCAGCGTTTTTAGCGGATGCATCAGCATGTTTTGCATCACGTTTTACAACTGTGCTACCGTGTTTAGCATCATTTTTGACGGAGCCTGGTGGTGTCGTCGGCGTTCGATTTTGCCGATATCGCCAGCGTGATTAACGCTTCCCTGCGCGCCGGGTATCAGATTACCGGCGTCATTTTGCAGCGCGACGATGGCGTACTGGTCAGCAACCGGCTGGAAAAACCGCTGCCGATCGTTGACGAAGTGCTGTACATCGACCGCATTCCGCTGGGGATGCTGGCGGCGATTGAGGTCGCCGTACCGGGGAAGGTCATCGAAACCCTCTCTAACCCTTACGGCATCGCCACCGTCTTTAACCTCAGCCCCGAGGAGACGAAAAACATCGTCCCGATGGCCCGGGCGCTGATTGGCAACCGTTCCGCCGTGGTGGTCAAAACGCCATCCGGCGACGTCAAAGCGCGCGCGAT
>OKLR01000351.1_pt1 | contig 8549 bp, 7 predicted proteins | sample 1614281 | NCBI WGS metagenome assembly OKLR01 (sample SAMN04436920, study PRJEB24849) | human gut metagenome | biome: human gut; feature: NICU; material: stool | host: Homo sapiens | place: USA: Saint Louis, MO | collected 2012-05-13 | reverse complement strand
GACCGCCAGTCCGGGCAGCTTAAGCAAAAGCTGGATGAGCACAATGTCGGCGTCGCGCATCTGGCGCTGTTGATGGGGCGTTCTCTTTCCGCACTGCGCCGTTCATTGCCCGCCATCGCAAGACACAAGACGTTTCGGGAAAGGGCGAAAGATCCGCGTTTTAACTGGCAAAACAGGGCGTGGGACGTGGCGTCATCCCTGCGCGAGAAGAGTGAAGAGCAGGGCTTCTTCGGCATCAATATGGCCTCGACCGGATGCGGTAAAACCTTTGCGAATGCCCGGATCATGTACGCGCTGGCAGATGAGCAGACAGGATGTCGTTTTAGCGTGGCGTTGGGGTTACGCACGCTGACGCTGCAAACGGGGCAGGCGCTACAGTCGCGCTTGGGGCTGGATGACGACACGCTGGCTGTGGTGACCGGTGCCGCAGCGGTGAAGGAGTTATATCAGGGCAATGATGCTGACGATTCCAGCAGCGCCAGCGACGAAACGTTCTTCGCCAGCCATCACTATGTGCATTACGAAGGGGCGACCAGCCACGGGATTGCTCAGCAGTGGCTGGCGAAAGAACCGGCGCTTAATCGCCTGGTCAGCGCCCCGGTGCTGGTAACAACCATCGATCATCTGATGCCTGCAACGGAAGGCGTGCGCGGTGGCAGACAGATCCCCGCCATGCTGCGCCTGCTGACCAGCGATCTGGTACTTGATGAGCCTGATGATTTTGACGTCGATGATTTGCCCGCCCTGTGTCGGCTGGTGAACTGGGTGGGCATGCTCGGCGCCCGCGTGCTGCTTTCCTCTGCAACATTGCCTCCCGCGTTAACGGAAGCGCTGTTTGAAGCCTATCGGGAAGGGCGCAGAGCCTGGCAGGCTGCGTGCGGTCAGTCGGACAGACCAATGGGTATCTGCTGCGCCTGGTTTGATGAGTATGGCGCGCAGTCACAGGATGTGGCCGACGATGCTCAATTTCGGCAGGCGCATGGCGATTTTGTCAGGCAGCGGATTAAACATCTGCCAGACCAGCCCCGGCTTCGTCTGGGTAAACTGGCCGCCGTTGAACCGCACTCTTCCCGCACGGCCGATGTTGTCTCTTCGCTGGCACAGACGTTATACGAGCAAATGATCGTGCTGGACGGCGATCATCGCAGCACGCATAAAAGCGGCAAAACCGTGTCGTTTGGTCTGGTGCGGATGGCGAACATCAACCCGCTGGTTGCCGTCGCGCAAGCGCTGATGGCGTTACCTTCTCCGGACAATTACCGCATTCATTACTGCGTGTACCACAGCCAGCACCCGCTGGCGGTGCGCGCGGCGATTGAAAAACGACTCGACGCCGCGTTCACGCGCCACGAACCGGAGCAGGTCTGGGAGTTGCCTGAAGTTAAGCGGGCGCTGATGTCACCAGAACACCACCACCTCTTTGTCGTGCTCGGAACATCCGTTCTCGAAGTCGGGCGCGATTTCGATGCCGACTGGGGGATTATCGAGCCGAGCTCGATGCGTTCACTTATTCAGTTTGCGGGGCGTATTCAGCGCCATCGTCAGAGTGTCCCTGAACGCGAAAATCTGGTGATTCTCCAACGCAACATACGTGCGCTTCGCGGAGAAAAGATTGCCTACTGCCGACCCGGTTTTGAAACCGAGGACCATCTTCTGCCTCACCACGATCTTCGTGAGTTGCTCAGTGAAGAGTGCTATCGCACGCTCAATGCAATACCACGGATCGTTGAGGATTTGCCCGGCAATGCGCTGGCGGCGCTGGAACACACTCGGTTGCGGGCCGCGCTGCTGGTCGGCGGCGATAAATCAGATGTGGTCGCTGCGTCCTGGTGGCGGCTACCGCTCACGTGGAACGGTGAGTTGCAATGGCGGACCCCTTTTCGCCGTGCTTCACCGCAGGAAACTTTCTTTTTGCGTATGGAAGAGGAAGACGATGAACCTGAGTTTTGCCTGATGCAGGAAAACGGGGTGTTAAAACCTGCGGGAGGGTTTTGCGAACAGCCGTTGTTGATGGCTGAGGGAGTAGCGCCGTGGATGGCGATTGATTATGGCGAGGTATTACAGGCGCTGGCCGAGACGAAGCAGATGGAGCTGGCTGCGGTGTCTCGACGGTATGGCGAAATTACGTTGAGAGTGACCCGGGAGGAGGAAACAGAGAAATGGTTGTATCACCCCGCATTGGGTGTGTTCAGGGAATATCTCTAAGAGTCAGGAGCGAGTATGTCAGTTAAAGCACTAAGCGCTTTCATTGCTGAGTATATAGCCGGACGACGGCAAACAAAGCTGGAAGCATTTCATAAAGCGGCCGCAAAGCGCAGCGAAGATAGCGCAACGCTTGCGGCAGAACGCCGGGAACTGGAACGTCGCTATGAGCCGAAAGCATGGCTGACGGATGCAGCGAAGCGAGCCGGGCAAATTAACCTCGTGACCCATGCGGCGAAATTTACCCACGGGGATTCAAAAAGTAGCAGTATTTACAGCGAGGCAGTGGCGCAGGAAGGGTATCTCAGCACCGCTGCGTTGTCAGGTCTGGAACCGGATGCGGTGGGCAATGCCGCTGCACTTGACGTCGCGAAATTATTACAAACACGGGTTGAGGGCGGTGACTCCCTGCTGGCAAGCCTGAAACGTGGCGATCACGCTGCGCTGGGCGCGTTTACCGATGACGCGAGTCAACTGCGTGAATGGATTGCGGGTTTTTCTCGCGCGTTAACGCCAGGCAAACCCGCTTCGCATAAGCTGGCTAAACAGGGGTATTTTCCGGTTGGTGAAAATTACCATCTCTTAAGCCCGTTGTTTGCCACCTCACTTGTTCACGCTATGCATCAGAAGATGATTGCCTCTCGTTTTGGCGACGATGTTAAAGCCATCTGGAAAGCGCGCCGCGAGAAAACCTGGCATCCCACTCCGCTGATACTTTTCCCGGATTCAGCAGAAATACACTTTGGTGGCACTAAACCGCAAAACATTTCCTATCTGAACAGCGTACGCGGCGGACGTAGCTGGCTGCTTTCCTGCCAGCCACCGAAGTGGAAAAAGTCAGGAAAGCCACCCGCGAGTTTACGTTCTGTTTTCGCCTCGGGTGGACAATTTGACCGACGTGCAAAGAGTCATATTCAGCTGCTTGTCTCCTTACTGATGAAAGCAGGCGATTACACCAATTTTCGTGTTCGTGAAGCCCGTGATGGTTACATCGATATGATTATTGATCTGCTGTTTGAGATCGCATCCGAGTTTCAACGTGAAACCGCACAAAACTGGACGCGTAACTGTCCCGATCTGAAACCACATCAGCAGCTATGGCTCGATCCCTGGCGTACAAAATCAGACGAAGCCTTCCGTCTTGAACGAGAAAAAGACGACTGGCAGGACGCGGTGGCGGAAGATTTTGCCCTGTGGCTGAACGCCCGTCTGCGCAAGTCGATGCCGGATGTCGGTGCTGTGGAAAAACGGGAGTGGGAAACGCGCGAACGTTTACGTAGCAACCTCCGCGAAATGGAAAAAATTATCCAGGAGGCGCTGAAATGAGCTCACTTATCCTGCTTCGCCGTGTCCGAGTCGAAAACGCCAACGCGATTGCCGGTCTGACCTGGGGGTTTCCTGCAATCACCCATTTTCTGGGATTTGCCCATGCGCTGTCGCGCAGGCTGACGGAAACGCACGGGCTGCGCATAGATGGCTGTGCCGTCGTGAGCCACGAACATCAGGTCCACGCACACACGTCCGGCCGTGATTATCAGTTTGCGCTGACCCGCAATCCCCTTACCCGAGAAGCGAATACGGCCTCCTTTAATGAAGAGGGGCGCATGCATATGACGGTTTCTCTCCTGCTGGAGTGTCAAGGGGAAATCCCTAACGGGGAATACGGGCAGCGTGACCTGGCCGAGTACCTTTCGCAGGTGTGCCCGACGCTCCGACTGGCGGGCGGCATAGTCGTTGATGTTGAGGCGTTTACCGTCATGGCGATGCCGTCCACCGATCGCGAAATGCGTCGGTTGCAGTGGCTGCTTATGCCCGGTTTTGCCTTACGCGATCGGAGCAGCTGGCTGGTTCAACATCATCAAACGCTGCTTGAAAACCATCCTGATGCAACATTGCTTGATGCCTGGCTTGATTTCGCCGCACTGAAAATCCAGGCGGAAATGCCGGAGGACGGCAACCTGCGCGAAGGCGAGCCGGCTGACTGGCACGTTGTTCCCAAACCCAATCCCGGTTATCTGGTGCCGTTAATGACGGGCTACCAGCGTATCTCTGAACTCTACGCCCCCGGCGTCGTGGAAAACGCGCGCGATGCAGAAACGCCCTTCGCGTTTACCGAAGCGGTGTATGGCGTGGGTGAGTGGTGCGGTCTGCATCGGATCCGGTCGCTTGACGAGATTTTCTGGCGCTATCGCACGACAGAAACAGGCTACTACTGTCAGGGCGCGGGCGCGCCGGTGACTTCTGAACCTCTTAATTAAAAAGGATTTATCTATGGCAAAGGCTCCAACTGCTGTTAAAACGGCATCCGTACTGGCATTTGAACGTAAACTGGCGACCTCGGATGCGGTGATGTATTCCGGAAGCTGGGAGGGAAAGGCCTGGCAACCGATTCGGATTCAGGAAAAAGCGGTGCGTGGCACTATCTCTAACCGTCTAAAAAACGCACTCACTAACGATCCGGCAAAACTGGATGCTGAGATCCAGAAAGCGAACCTGCAGCGTGTGGACGTGGCAGCGTTGCCTGCCGATGCAGACACCCTGAAAGTGAAATTTACCCTGCGCGTGCTGGGCAACTTGTCCATGCCTTCTGTGTGTAATGATCGCGCGTATCAGGATGAACTTCAGCAGGGTATCGACGGCTATATCAGTGAACACGGTTTTGCCGAACTGGCGCGCCGCTACGCAACCAACCTGGCAAACGGCCGTTTTTTATGGCGTAACCGCGTCGGTGCAGAGAAAATTAGCGTGAACGTGACGGGCAGTAACGCGTGGACGTTTGATGCATACAATTACGCGCTGCGAGATTTTTCTGCCAGTGACGAGAACCTGAACGCACTGGCACAGGAAATCGAAAAAGGGCTTAGCGGTGAAGGTTTTGTGCTGTTGAACGTCGAAGCGCAAGTGCTGCTCGGTGCCGGGCAGGAGATCTTCCCGTCGCAGGAACTGGTCCTGGACAGCAACAGTAGCAAGAGCCGCCTGTTGTATCAGGTTGACAGTGTTGCAGGCATGCACTCGCAAAAAATCGGTAATGCGATTCGGACTATCGATACCTGGCATCCAAAAGTGGATGAACTCGGTGCTATCGCCGTTGAACCGTATGGCTCTGTCACCAGCCGTGGTGTGGCCTGCCGCCAGCCGAAAGAGAAAATGGACTTCTACACCTTGCTGGATAACTGGGTGACGAAAGGCCAAAAGCCTGACGTTGAACAGCAGCATTACGTGATGGCCGTCCTGATCCGCGGCGGTGTCTTCGGTGAGAAGGGCGAGTAAGGAGGGGTTATGGATCACTATCTTGAGATCCGCGTCCTGCCCGACCCGGAGTTCAACGAGGAAATGCTGATGGCGGCGCTGATGGCTAAACTGCATCGTGCGTTGGGCCTGCGGGGGCAGGGGGATATTGGTATCAGCTTCCCTGCGCACGGTATCAAGCCCGGCCCGGTGTTACGCCTGCACGGTACTCACCCGGCGTTAAGCGAACTCGAATCACTGGTGTGGCGAAAAGGATTGAGCGACTACTGCATGTCTTCGGACATCCAGCCCGTGCCTGTCGTCAAGCAGTGGCGCTGCGTGAGCCGCGTCCAGGTGAAAAGCAGTGCGCAGCGTCTGATGCGACGCTCGGTAAAAAAAGGATGGCTAACGGAGGAGGAGGCGCTACAGCGTCTTCAGACGATGCAGGAGGCGAGGACGGGTTTACCCTGGCTTAACTTGCGCAGTCTCTCTACAGGCCAGTCTTTTAAGCTCTTTATTCGCCATGGTGATGTGCTCTCTGTGCCTGTCTCCGGAATATTTACGACCTACGGACTCAGCGCGACGGCAACGGTTCCCTGGTTCTGAGAAGCTTAACCGCATCCGCGCTCAGGGTGCGGTTTTTTCAGCCAGGCGGGTATCAAAATTAAAGGGCAGTTGCTGAACTGAATTGAGCGCCGTGTGGAAGGACGGATGTAAGGGGTTAAGGATGGCATTGTTTTCATAAGGAATGATGCAGGAGGGTAAGATGAGTGCGAGGGCGCTGTTAGCCTGCAACCAACCGGTTCCCAGATCCATCGTTGATACGGGGGCCGGATTTTCCTGCCAGTCCTCGGGGAGCCACGCTTTATCCAGGTAATCAATCTGGTCATCCGGGATATCAATGCTGAAAAGCTGGTACTGATTCAGTACAGTATCTTTTCGAACGTGCACCAAAATCTCCAGTGAGGCCAGTGAAATGGAGGTGGACACATACACAGCTGGATGGCCTTTATGATTCCACCGCCCGCCATACTGGTTTGCACCACTTCCGCTCCACGCTTCGCTGGCATAGCGCCCTGTCACCAGACGATAAAAAATCATGCGAACACACCATGTTCGAGTCGACCAATCAAGTCGGTGACTTCCAGTGCACCGGTTTCGGTCGCGATCAGGTCGACAGGGGCAACATTCCCTAGCCCGCGCACCGGTGCCTGCAGCCAGTTCCATGCCTCTTCTTTACTGCCAAAATAGTCGACAGCAGCATCCAGCACCCGAACGAAACGGGCCACGCGTTCGCTTTCATCCGGCGTCAGCGTCCGTCCCGCGCTTTTGCGCCGGGCCACGTTACGTTCATTAATTCCGGTGACGCGCAAAATGTCCGCTTTCGACATCGCCGTCCACTCATGGATATTGTCGAGGACGCTGACGGGTAATCCCTGATTGAGAAATTCAATCAGCCGCATACCTCTGTTTGCAGGTAAACCGGCGTACCGCCAAAGCGCGTTATCAGCAGGTTTCTGCGCGGGGATCCATGTTCTCATGTTGCCTCCTAGGTGATGTCATTTGTCATGGTTAAGTATAGTCATTTGTCATAATGAATGGAATGGGTGTTTTTTATGCAGGGGGTATAAGAAGAAGGGTGTTCGACCCTAATTTTTAGTGCGTTTGTAAGGCATTGATATTAAATGGGTATTTTGAGGGGGTAAAAAAGAGGGTAAACGAAGGGTTTTTAGCTTTTTTTGTATGAAAATCATAATGGTGGGGGGATATTATTTGAGTTCACTGCCGTACAGGCAGCTTAGAAAACAATGTTTGCCAATACAAACAAAGTCGGCCAGTTCACTGCCGTACAGGCAGCTTAGAAAGTCCAGATGGCTTAAAACCAGTCGTTTTCTGGGTTCACTGCCGTACAGGCAGCTTAGAAAGTCGCGGTTTGGCAGCGCATCGCAGATATAGAGTTCACTGCCGTACAGGCAGCTTAGAAATCCTCGAGCTTCTAATTCAAGAGTGGTATGTTGTTCACTGCCGTACAGGCAGCTTAGAAAAATGGCGAGCCCAGCAACTTCCGACGCTTCCAGTTCACTGCCGTACAGGCAGCTTAGAAAAACGCAGCTCTGCGCGCTCAAGTCCATCGCGGGTTCACTGCCGTACAGGCAGCTTAGAAAACGAACTGCGCCCGGATCTGCACCCGACACCAGTTCACTGCCGTACAGGCAGCTTAGAAAGCTGCTCTCCATGTCTTTTGCGCGCCGCATGAGTTCACTGCCGTACAGGCAGCTTAGAAAATTATGGCGAGAAAATCTCTGAATATTCGGTAGTTCACTGCCGTACAGGCAGCTTAGAAAGTTATTTGTGACGCCATTTTACTGGCCGCCGGGTGCACTGCCGTACAGGCAGCTTAGAAAAGTCTGCGATTTGTTTGAGTAACGCCACGTCAGTGCACTGCCGTACAGGCAGCTTAGAAATGAATTAGCTGTTCTTTACTGAACCCCTGCTTGTGCACTGCCGTACAGGCAGCTTAGAAAATTAGGTACTGCCAGTGCTCAGTCTGCTATGGGTGCACTGCCGTACAGGCAGCTTAGAAAAGCGACCGTAGAGATTGAGGGAAACCCTCCCGGTGCACTGCCGTACAGGCAGCTTAGAAACTGGCGATTAGCTGATATAGATAAATTCAACTGTGCACTGCCGTACAGGCAGCTTAGAAAATAATTATGCAGTAACCCCCTTAGTGCGCATAGTGCACTGCCGTACAGGCAGCTTAGAAACGCTGAACTTCGCGTTCTGTTTTCACCAGTCCGTGCACTGCCGTACAGGCAGCTTAGAAAAAGCGGATTTTGAGGCTACCGGAAAAATCTATGTGCACTGCCGTACAGGCAGCTTAGAAAGCCGCCGCACCGATATTACGAACAGCATGGAAGTGCACTGCCGTACAGGCAGCTTAGAAATATCGTGCTGACTTTGAGGATTTGCCGACCATGTGCACTGCCGTACAGGCAGCTTAGAAAATCATCCCGGGTCAGCTCGTCACCAGCCGGTAGTGCACTGCCGTACAGGCAGCTTAGAAATTAAATGCGCAGAAGTCACCGAAGTTGTTCAGCTCCACTGCCGTACACGCAGCT
>OKLR01000350.1_pt1 | contig 8552 bp, 8 predicted proteins | sample 1614281 | NCBI WGS metagenome assembly OKLR01 (sample SAMN04436920, study PRJEB24849) | human gut metagenome | biome: human gut; feature: NICU; material: stool | host: Homo sapiens | place: USA: Saint Louis, MO | collected 2012-05-13 | reverse complement strand
TTGTTCTACTAAATAAACAAACAAAAAGCCAATACCGTCTGGCGTCAATTGATGAAATTAATTGTTGGTAAAGGCGGTATGGGCAAGGGCACTGAAGAGGGCTGCGCGGAGCATAAAGCGCTGCACTGCGTATTCCCGGCCGGCTGCGCGGTAGTGGCCGCGGTGTGCGTGGAAGAAATTGAAGATGCGCAGTGGCGCGATCTCGGTATGCCGGAAACGCTGTGGGTATGTCGGGTGAAAGAGTTTGGCCCGTTAATTGTTTCTATTGATACTCATGGTAATAACCTGTTTGAACAGAACAAAGTTATTTTCAATCAGCGTAAAGAGATAGTCGCTGATGAAATATGCCAGAACGTAAGCTTTATCAAATAATCTGGATGATATCATTCGCACGATAATGATGGCGTGATGTTTATGACGATAATAAACAGGGGCTCTGACCGGGCGGTCCAGGGAAATCTACCCTTATTATTTTCGTTATATACCCAAAAGATTTCGAGTTGCTTTGAGGCGGCAAGGGAGAGACAAATTCGTCTGGAACGAATTTGAACAGCCAAAGGCTGCCTCTGGTGAGGGACATGGATGTCCCTCATTACATCCCCGGGAGCTTACGCAAGTAAGTGACTGGGGGGAACGAAGCTGGCCAACAAAGAAGCAATTTGAAAGATGACGGGGATAAATAACATCATTATCGTGCCTCCTGCCCGAAGGCTATTTTATGACTGATGCAGCACTGCTATTAGGTGAAGGCTTCACCCTGATGTTTCTCGGCATGGGGTTCGTGCTGGCGTTTCTGTTTCTGCTGATTTTCGCCATCCGCGGCATGTCCGCCGCCGTCAACCGCTTCTTCCCCGAACCGGCTACCGCGCTGAAGGCCGCACCCGCCGCCGCGCCCGCTGACGACTTCGCCCGCCTGGCGCCGGTGATTGCCGCCGCTATTCACCACCATCGCCGACTTAACCCTTAATTCACGGAGGAATCCATGACCGTTGCCATTACCGATGTCGTCCTGCGCGACGCCCACCAGTCCCTTTTCGCCACCCGCCTGCGCCTCGACGATATGCTCCCCGTTGCGGCCGCCCTCGATGACGCGGGCTACTGGTCCCTTGAATGCTGGGGCGGCGCCACCTTTGACGCCTGCATCCGCTTCCTCGGCGAGGACCCCTGGGTCCGCCTGCGCGAGCTCAAAAAGGCCATGCCGAAGACCCCGCTGCAGATGCTGCTCCGCGGCCAGAACCTGCTCGGCTACCGCCACTACGCCGATGACGTGGTGCAGCGCTTCGTCGAGCGCGCCGTCAAAAACGGCATGGACGTGTTCCGTGTCTTCGACGCCATGAACGACCCGCGCAATATGCAGGCCGCCCTGCAGGCGGTGCGCAGCCACGGCGCCCACGCCCAGGGCACGCTCTCCTACACCACCAGCCCGGCCCACACCCTGCAGACCTGGCTCGACCTGACCGAACAGCTGCTGGAGACCGGCGTCGATTCCATCGCGATTAAGGACATGTCCGGCATTCTCACCCCGATGGCGGCCTTCGAGCTGGTGAGCGAAATCAAAAAACGCTATGACGTCAGGCTGCACCTGCATGCTCATGCCACCACCGGGATGGCGGAGATGGCCCTGCTGAAGGCCATCGAGGCCGGCGTCGACGGCGTCGATACCGCCATCTCTTCCATGAGCGCCACCTACGGCCACCCGGCCACCGAGGCGCTGGTGGCGACGCTGGCAGGCACAAAACATGACACCGGGCTGGATATCCTCAGGCTTGAGAGCATCGCGGCGTACTTCCGCGAGGTGCGCAGGAAATACCACGCCTTTGAAGGCCAGCTGAAGGGCACCGACAGCCGTATCCTCGTGGCCCAGGTGCCGGGCGGGATGCTCACCAACCTTGAGGGGCAGCTGAAGCAGCAGAACGCCGCCCACCGTCTGGATGAGGTGCTGGCGGAAATCCCCCGCGTGCGCGAAGACCTCGGCTTTATCCCGCTGGTCACTCCGACCTCGCAGATTGTCGGCACCCAGGCGGTGCTTAACGTGCTGACCGGCGAACGCTACAGAACCATCGCGAAGGAGACCGCCGGGATACTGAAGGGCGAGTACGGCCACACCCCGGTGCCGGTCAACGCGGCATTACAGGCGCGCGTGCTGGACGGAGCAGAGGCCATCACCTGCCGTCCGGCGGACCTGCTGAAGCCGGAGCTGGCGCAGCTGGAAGCCGACGTGAAGCGCCAGGCGCAGGAGAAGAATATTCAGCTTGCCGACAACGCCATCGACGACGTGCTCACCGTGGCCCTGTTCCCGCAGGTCGGCCTGAAGTTCCTTGAGAACCGCTATAACCCGGCGGCGTTCGAGCCGCTGCCGCAGGCTGAAGAGGTCAAACCTGCTGTGAAAGCAGAGAAACCGGCCGCCTCCGGCGTCTACACCGTGGAAGTGGAAGGCAAGGCCTTTGTGGTGAAGGTCAGCGACGGCGGCGATATCAGCCCGCTGACGGCAGCGGCCCCCGTTCAGGCCACGGCCCCCGCAGCCGCCCCGGCAGGCGCCGGCACCCCGGTAACCGCGCCGCTGGCGGGCACCATCTGGAAGGTCATTGCCACGGAAGGCCAGACGGTGGCCGAGGGCGACGTGCTGCTGATTCTGGAAGCCATGAAGATGGAAACCGAAATCCGCGCCGCGCAGGCCGGGACCGTGCGCGGTATCGCGGTGAAATCCGGGGACGCAGTGGCGGTGGGCGACACCCTGCTGAGCCTGGCGTAAGGAAGAGGACGCGAAATGGAAAGTCTGAACGCCCTGATTCAGGGCATGGGGCTGATGCACCTCGGCGCCGGCCAGGCCGTCATGCTGCTGGTGAGCCTGCTGCTGCTGTGGCTGGCCATCGCGAGGAAGTTCGAGCCGCTGCTGCTGCTGCAGATTGGCTTCGGCGGCCTGCTGTCGAATATCCCGGAGGCCGGGCTGGCGCTGACCGCCCTGGAGAGCCTGCTGGCCCACCACGACGCCGGGCAGCTGGCGGTGATTGCCGCGAAGCTCCACTGTACGCCGGATGTCCACGCCATCAGGGAGGCGCTGGCGCTGGCGCTGCCGTCGGTGCAGGGGCAGATGGAGGACCTCGCCGTGGATATGGGCTACTCCGCCGGGGTGCTGGCCATCTTCTATAAGGTCGCCATCGGCTCGGGTATCGCCCCGCTGGTGATTTTTATGGGCGTCGGGGCGATGACCGACTTCGGCCCGCTGCTGGCCAACCCGCGGACCCTGCTGCTGGGGGCGGCGGCGCAGTTCGGCATCTTCGCCACGGTACTGGGGGCGCTGACGCTGAACTACTTCGGCATCATCAGCTTCACCCTGCCGCAGGCGGCGGCCATCGGCATCATCGGCGGCGCGGACGGCCCGACGGCGATTTATCTGTCGGGCAAGCTGGCGCCGGAATTACTCGGGGCCATCGCGGTGGCGGCGTACTCGTATATGGCGCTGGTGCCGTTAATCCAGCCGCCGATTATGAAGGCGCTGACCAGCGAGAAGGAGCGGAAAATCCGCATGGTGCAGCTGCGCACGGTGAGTAAGCGGGAAAAAATCCTCTTTCCGGCGGTGCTGCTGCTGCTGGTGGCGCTGCTGCTGCCGGACGCGGCGCCGCTGCTGGGGATGTTCTGCTTCGGCAACCTGATGCGCGAGAGCGGGGTGGTGGAGCGCCTGAGCGACACGGTGCAGAACGGGCTGATAAATATCGTGACCATTTTCCTCGGGCTGTCGGTGGGGGCCAAGCTGGTGGCGGACAAGTTCCTGCAGCCGCAGACCCTGGGGATACTGGTGCTGGGGGTGATTGCGTTCTGCGTGGGGACGGCGGCGGGGGTGCTGATGGCGAAGCTGCTGAACCTGTGCAGCCGGAACAAAATCAACCCGCTGATTGGCTCGGCCGGGGTGTCGGCGGTGCCGATGGCGGCCAGGGTGTCAAACAAGGTGGGTCTGGAGTCGGACGCGCAGAACTTCCTGCTGATGCACGCGATGGGCCCGAACGTGGCGGGGGTGATTGGCTCGGCGATTGCTGCCGGGGTGATGCTCAAGTACGTGCTGGCGATGTGAAAACGCATTGTTCCCGGCTCGCGCTGCGCTTAGCCGGGCTACCCGCCCGGACGGGCGCCGCGCGCCGCCTCCGGGAAATACCCCAGGCTACGGCGCAGAAGCCCGATCGGGTGGTACGTAAAACGTCGTATTCCTACTGGATGAGTTCTGAAATCAGTAAATCTGTGGGCCGATTCAGCGCCGTCGGCCCCTAAAAAAGAGAAAATGACCTTTTGATGTCAATTCGCCCAATGTTTGCCCGAAAAATCACGCACTGGTTTGCCCGACGTTCGTTTCAGAACCGCATCTTCCTGTTGATCCTGTTTACCTCGACAATCGTGATGCTGGCCATGTCATGGTATCTCACCAGCATTACGGAGGAACGCCTGCATTACCAGGTGGGACAGCGCGCGCTGATTCAGGCCATGCAGATCTCCGCCATGCCCGAACTGGTTGACGCGGTAGAAAAGCACGATTTACCGCGCATTAAAGAACTTATCGACCCGATGCGATCGTTTTCCGACGCCACCTATATCACCGTCGGTGACGCGAAAGGCCGGCGCCTGTATCACGTGAATCCAGAGGAAATCGGTAAATCGATGGAAGGCGGAGACAGCGACGAGGCGCTGTATAACGCCAAAAGCTACGTGTCGGTGCGTAAAGGATCGCTCGGTTCGTCATTACGCGGCAAGTCGCCGATCCAGGACAGCACCGGGAAGGTGATCGGTATTGTATCGGTGGGCTACACCATCGAACAGTTAGAAAACTGGCTGAGTCTGCAAATCGGATCGCTGATGATCCCGATGGCGATCATGCTGCTTCTGCTGCTCTACTGCGCCCGGCGCTTCTCGCTGCATATCAAAAAACAGATGCTGAATATGGAACCACAGCAGCTCTCACAGCTGCTTATCCAGCAGAGCGTCCTGTTTGAATCGGTCTTTGAGGGGCTGATAGCTATTGACTCCCACTACCGAATTACCGCCATCAATCAAACCGCAAGGAGGCTATTAAACCTGAGCCAGCCGGAAACCATTCTGATTGGCAAAAGCATCAGCAGCGTGATCTCTCAGGAGGCATTCTTCTATGACGCGCCGCAGACAAATAAAAAAGACGAAATCGTCACTTTTAATCAGATTAAAGTGATCGCCAGCCGTATGGCCGTCACGCTTAATAACGAGCCCCAGGGCTGGGTCATTAGCTTTCGCAGTAAAGACGATATCAACACTCTGAGCCTGCAGCTCAGCCAGGTCCAGCAGTACGCGGATAACCTGCGCGCCGTACAGCACGAGCATCGCAATCTGATCTCCACCATTGCCGGGCTGCTGTTTTTAAAACGCTACGATAACGCGCTGGATCTTATTCAGCAGCAGTCTGAGAGCCACCAGAAAGTGCTCGATTTTATTGCCCGCAATTTTAAAGTAAACCACCTTGCCGGGCTGCTGATCGGCAAATATTACCGCGCCAAAGAGCTCGGATTAGAGCTGGTCTTCGATCCCGCCTGTCACGTTGAAACCCTCCCCTCTTCGCTGTCGCATAATGAATGGATCTCGATCGTCGGCAATTTGCTGGATAACGCCTACAACGCCGCCCTACGTCAGCCGGCAGGTTCAAAGCAGATCGAATGCCTGATCAACAGCGAGGGCGGCGAAGCGATCGTCGAGATCGCCGACCAGGGCTGCGGGATTGAGGAATCGCTGCGCGATCGTATTTTTGAGCGCGGCGTGACCAGCAGCGACAGCGGCGATCACGGCATCGGACTCTGGCTGGTTCGCAGCTACGTTGAGCAGGCGGGCGGCAATATCGTCGTCGATGACAACATCCCTTTTGGCACTATTTTTACCCTTTATATCCCCCTGACCCGAGATGAACACCATGGATAGCATCACCACTCTCATCGTTGAAGACGAACCTATGCTGGCGGAAATTCTGGTGGATACCATCAAGCAATTTCCCCAGTTCGAAGTCATTGGCATTGCGGATAAACTGGAAAGCGCAAAAAAGATGCTTCGCCTCTATCAGCCCCAGCTCACCCTGCTGGATAACTTCTTACCCGATGGCAAAGGACTCGATTTGATCCGCCACGCCGTCAATACTCATTATAAAGGGCGCATCATTTTCATCACCGCCGACAACCATATGGATACCATCAGCGAAGCCCTGCGGATGGGCGTTTTTGATTACCTGATTAAACCCGTTCACTATCAGCGCCTGCAGCATACGCTTGAGCGTTTTGCCCGCTATCGCAGCTCTCTTCGCTCAAGCGAGCAGGCAAGCCAGACCCATGTTGACGCCCTGTTCAATATCCAGGCAAAAGAGCACGCGGAAGCCGCAGGCTCTCCGCTGCGGGGTATTGATGAGAGCACCTTTAATCGGGTATTACAGCTCTTTACCGACCCGGAAACGGTCCATACCGCAGACACCCTGGCCCGTATTCTCGGCAGTAGTAAAACCACCGCCCGCCGCTACCTTGAGCAGGGCGTTAAAAACGATTTCCTTGAGGCTGAAATCAGCTATGGCAAAGTCGGCAGACCGGAGCGGATTTATCACGGTAAACATCCTGCGCATATTTAAGCACCGGGAGATGCCCTGTTGAGTGTGCATCTCCTTTTCACTCGCTTATTCCACCGTGTAGCTGACAATAATTTGCCCTTTTTTCATCTTCACCTGGGAAATGACGATCTTACCCAGTTCGGACAAGCTGGCCACGTGCGTCCCGCCGCAGGGATAGCTCTGCATGTCGCCGAACCCGACCTTGCGCAGGCCATCGGCAAAAGTAAGCTGACGCGGTAAATTGTCTGCCTGCCAGGCCTCAACTTTTTCCAGCAGCGCGCTGGCCTCGGGCAGCCCGCCATGCGCGCCTGGGGCAAAAATAATACGGCTTTCTCCCGGCCAGTGATGTCCTTTGATCGGCTGCCAGCCCGACAGCTCCCCGGCCTGGGCAAGCGCGTGCCCGGCGGAGTGCAGACGCGCATGCAGCCGCCGGCTCTCTGGATCGATGCGGATCGTGACCTCGCCGGCCGGCAGCGGCTGTGAAACGATATGCGCCACGCTATCGCCGCGGCTAACCACGCCCTCGACGGCGAGGCCGGCAATCCAGCCGCGATCCGCCGGCTGCCCGCCGCCCTGCGGGTGAAACAGCGTGCGATCCAGCTCAATGGCATAGCGGCCATCGGCTTCGCTCAGGCAGTTGACGACTTGCGCAAGGCATTCCTCGGCGTCGCTGGTGTAATAAAGGCGTTCAGTCATGGTTGTCCTCCTCTCTGTCAGGACAGTATATTGATATTGCTGGCGGCGATAATCCCGCCTGACATCAACGCAATTTTGCTCCGGAAGCACAAATGAATCTGAGCCTACTGCCCGACCTCGCCCTGTTCGTACAGATTGTGGAACAGGGCAGCTTCTCCGCCGTCGCACGCCAGGCCGGCGCAACGCCTTCGGCGATCAGCCGCAGCGTCTCGCGCCTGGAGCAGGAGATGGGCTGCAAGCTGCTGCACCGCACCACGCGCAAGCTGCGCCTCAGCGATGCCGGGAAAATGGTGTATGAACATGCGCTGGAGATGCTGGAATCGGCGCGTATGGCCATGGACTCCGCCAGCAGTACCCAGGCGGTGGCGCAGGGCAAGCTCACGCTCAGCGTGCCGAAAGCCGTGGGACGGTTTGCCATTCACCCGCTGATGCTGGAATTTTTTAACCGCTACCCGAAGATCGACGTCTGTCTGCGGCTTGAGGATCGGGTTCTCGATTTTATTGATGACGGCATCGATCTGGCGCTGCGTATCACCCCTACCCCCTCGCCGGGGCTGCACGGTAAGCCTTTGATGACCATCAGCCACGTCATCTGCGCGACGCCCGGCTATCTGGAGCACTATGGAACGCCGCAAACGCCGCAGGATCTGCGCGAACATAGCTGTATCAGCCTTGGCGAGACGCCCGCCGATTCGCGCTGGAAGTTCCGCCGCGGGGAGAAAACGGAAACGATCCAGACCCACGGCCGCTACGCCGCCAACCATACGGCCGTGCGCCTTGATGCCGTGAAGCAGAATCTGGGCATCGGCAGCCTGCCGCTGTTTACCGCCCGTGAGGCGCTGGCGCGCGGCGAGATTGTGCAGGTTTTACCGGAGTGGGAGTTTATCAGCCTCTATTCCGGCCAGCTCTGGCTACTGTGGTCGGGCAATAAGCATATGCCCGCCAGAATGCGGGCGATGATTGATTATCTTAGCGAGAAGATGAAGCCGGCTTCAGGTAGCCCAGCTCTAACGCCGCGATCGAAAACCACGGAATAAGCGGCTATGAATAAAAACGGGGATGCGATATCACCCCCGTTGATTCATCTTGATGATCAATATCGTTTACTGATGGTGGGTTGTTAAGCGTAATTTATTATAATTAATCAGGCTTCCCGCCTTAATTATCTCCCGCTCTGCTGAGGTGAGCCCCTCCATGTAAAGAGAGATCTCTTTAATGGGGCGATCGTGGCCGATCACGAACGCGGTAATCTGACATG
>OKLR01000327.1_pt1 | contig 9160 bp, 10 predicted proteins | sample 1614281 | NCBI WGS metagenome assembly OKLR01 (sample SAMN04436920, study PRJEB24849) | human gut metagenome | biome: human gut; feature: NICU; material: stool | host: Homo sapiens | place: USA: Saint Louis, MO | collected 2012-05-13 | reverse complement strand
GGATCGTGGATCATCCAGTTTTCCGTGGGATAGTGGTGGGGTGAGCAATGACCGATTCAGCACCGGAGCGCCCCATCGACGTGCCGACGACGACAGCACCGGCCGAGCTCAAAGCGGTGGATCCTCCTCGGCATCCTCGTCGGGCCAGGCGAACCTGCCCCCGATGGGGTGGTACCCCGATCCAGCGGGTGGCCCGGGGGAGCGATACTGGGACGGCACGTCGTGGACGCGCAACCTGCGTGATGCACCAGAACCGCAGCCCGCGACGATGCCGGAGTCACTGGCCGCCCTGCAACCAGCGGCACCCAGGCGCGTCCAGGATGGTCGGCCCACACCTGCCCAGCAGCAGGTGCCGTCATCTCGTCCCGATCCCCGTCCCAGCAGGTGGGGGAGCACCGAGGACGGGTTCGAGCTCGCCGGGTGGTGGCGCAGGGTGGCGGCCACGATCATCGACTTCGTCATCATCGCCGTGGTCGTCATGGCGAGTCTCAACCATGAGGTCACCGATGCCGTCCACGAGTACGCCAGATTCATGCAGTGGGTCAACGACCAGGTGGCTGCCGGGAAGACTCCCACGCTGAATCCGCAGCAGATCGCCAGTCAATTCCACTTCATCGATCCCATGACGACCTTGATCACCGCATACGTCATTGCCCAAGCGGTGTACCAGTTCATCATGCTCTCGGCCTGTGCAGCGTCGGTCGGTCAGCTCGTCATGCGTATGAGAGTCATCCCCAACGGTCAGGGGCGTTCCCATCGACGACTACCGGTGCTGCGTGCACTGGCTCGAGCGCTGGGGTGGTCACTGGTGGAGACGTTCAACCAGTTCCTCATCGTCCTCACGCCAATCAGCTACCTCATGCCGCTGTTCCAGCGACGTCGCCAGACCCTGCACGACCTCATCGCCGGTACCCAGGTCATCACGGTGCCGCGGCACGACGACCCGAACCATTGACCCAGTACCGGAGGTTTCGCGGTCCCGCCACCTGCTGGGAAGAGCCCGCACCCCACCACCGACCGACCCGAGGAGAAAACGTCATGGCCCTGTCAGATCCCGCGCTCGGTGAACTCGCCGATCGATTCGGTATCTCGACACAGTTCTACGACTGGAAGGGACGACACACACAGGTCGGTGAGCAGACCGTCATTGCCATCCTCGCCGAGTTCGGCGTCGACGCGTCCACCCCGGAGCGTGCGCGTGCGGCGGTGCAACGGGTGCGTGATGACCACTGGCGACGCATCGTGCAGCCCTGTGTCGTCCTGCGTGCGGGGCAGGAGGGTCGGGTCGACGTCCATGTGCCGGCCGGTGCGCCAGTGAGCCTGCGAATCGTCGGTGAGGACGGCAACGACCACCTGCCCTGGCAGGTGGACAACTGGAACCCGGATCGTCCGATCGACGGGCGGATGATCGGCGAGGCCACCTTCGGCATTCCGGGAAACCTGCCACTGGGCTACCACGAACTCATCGTCACGATCGGCACACACGACGCCGATGGCAGTGCGGCGGACGGCGGGATCCACACGACGGCCACCTCCACCATCATCGTCACCCCCAACCGGGTGGGGCTGCCTCGTCGCATGGGTGCGTCGCGCGTGTGGGGATATGCAGCGCAGCTGTACTCGGTGCGATCCCACCACTCGTGGGGGCTGGGTGATCTCACCGACCTGGCAGATCTGTGCACGTGGTCGGCCAGCCAGGGGGCGGGATACCTGCTCACCAACCCGTTGCACGCCGCCGAGGTGACCGGACGGATGGAGCCCTCACCGTACCTGCCCAGCAGCCGGCTGTTCGTCAATCCGATCTACATCCGCCCCGAACTCATCGCCGAGTACCACGACCTCGACCAGTACGATGCCTCCATCATCGAGTCGTTGCGCACGACGACCCTTGACGACGATCCCCAGGCCCTGTTGGATCGCGATCGCACCTGGCAGGCCAAGTCGCAGGCCCTGGAGCTCATCCACCGAGTCGACATGTCTGCGTCGCGCCGGATGGCCTTCACCGCGTTCCGGGTGGCTCGGGGACGACGTCTGGAGGACTTCGCCACATGGTGCCTGCTCTCCGAGTTGCATGGTTCCGACTGGCACGACTGGCCTGCCGAGCTGCACGATCCCCACGGGGCTGCCGTGGCTCGGGTGCGTCGCGAACATGCCGACCGGATCGACTTTCACATGTGGTTGCAGTGGATCGCCGACCAGCAGCTCTCGACGGTCCAGTCGTCCGGCACGGATGCCGGGATGCCGGTCGGGCTCATCTGTGACCTTGCCGTCGGGGTCAACGGATCAGGTGCCGATGCATGGATGCTCAACGGACTGTTCGCCCGTGAGATGAACGTCGGAGCCCCACCGGACCCATTCAACCAGGCCGGCCAGGACTGGGTGCAACCGCCAATGCGTCCGGACGTGCTGGAGCAGATGGCCTACGCGCCACTGCGTGAGATGGTCTCGAGTGCCCTGCGTCACGCCGGCGGCGTCCGTATCGACCACATCATGGGGCTGTTTCGTCTGTGGTGGGTGCCCAGGGGGCTGGGCCCACGGCACGGCGCCTACGTGCGGTACAACCATGAGGCCATGGTGGGCGTCGTGGCCCTGGAGGCGTACCGCGCCGGTGCACTGGTCATCGGTGAGGACCTGGGCACGGTCGAACCGTGGGTGCGGGACCACCTCGCTTCCCGGGGGATCCTGGGGACGTCGATCATGTGGTTCGAGACCGGCCCGGACGGTCGTCCCAGGCAGCCGCAGCAGTGGCGGGAACATGCCATGAGCTCGGTGACCTCCCACGACCTGCCACCCACGAGCAGTTATCTGCGCGGTGACCACGTCGAGCTGCGCGACCGGCTGGGGCTGCTCACCGAGTCGGTGGACGAGGAGCGTGAGAATGCACGGCGAGAGCGCGAGACGTGGCTTGCCAGTCTCAGACAGCAGGGCGTCCTGGAAGCCGATGAGGACGATCCGGAACAGGTGACTCTCGCCATGCACACCCTGCTCACCCGTACCCCGTCGAAGGTCATCAATGCGACCCTCACCGATGCCGTGGGGGACCCGCGCACCCAGAACCTTCCGGGCACCGAGGACGAGTACCCCAATTGGCGGGTGCCCCTGTCGGGGCCGGATGGTGAGCCGGTGTACCTGGAGGATCTCTACTCCAGTGATCGAGTGGTCCGCATGGCCAAGGTGCTACGCGGCTGAAAACCCCTCAGCCGGCCGGGAGCCGCGGGACATGGCCGGCTCGATCTGGGGCACGAGGGGCGTTCGGTGATGAGCGCCGCAGCTCGACGGTACGGCCCGGAGGGGGCGTGCCGGGCGCAGCAGGCGTGGTGTGAACAAGAAGGGCTGCCCGACGAGGGGCAGCCCTGCGTTGGGCCCAGCCCATCGGGCAGCCCTGGTGTCGAGCTCAGATCACTCGGCGACGGCCTTCTTCAAGGTGCTGGACGCCGAGATCTTCACGGCCCGGTGGGCCGGGATGGTCATGGCCTCGCCGGTGCGCGGGTTGCGACCGTTGCGGGCGGGACGCTCGACAGCCTCGGCGGTGAACAGGCCGGGCAGCTGGACCTTGTCACCGGAGGCAAGGGCCTCGGTGATGACATCGGTGAGGGCCTTGACGACGTCGTTGGTCTGGGCCTCGGTGAGCGAGGACTTCTTCGCGATGGCCTTGATGAGCTCGGACTTGGTCATGTGATCTCCTAGAACGTCTGATGACTTGGAGGTGGTCGACCGGGGTGGCCGAACCGTTGTAGGACTTGCTCCTCTGTCTGAGAGCCTAATCAACCCAAAATGCAATTCTCAAGCGAATGGGCCTGCAATCAGGGATTTTTGCCGGTTGTGACCAGCCTGGCCGGTGGCTTGATGGTCGATCACTCCAACGATGCGCCCAGTACGGCATCCGGGCCCTCGCCATGCACCATGACGGTGGGGATGGCCTGTTCACCACGCGAGATGCGTCGACCAGACATCGGCAGTTCCTCGACGGAGCGACGGTGACGTTCCCGTGCCCTGGCCAGCGGTTCGGCCCCGACGATCTGCCCGTCCCTCACGAGTTCGACGAGCAGGTCACGATCCAACCCGGCGGTGGCGACCGGCGTGTCGACGCCGACAACCTCCGCCTGGGCGATTCCCTCGTCATCGCGACGACGTACCGCGTACTTGCGGCCTCCCACCGTCGACTTGTGGGCCGACTTCTTGGCCACCGGCACCAGCGGTGAGTCGGGGTTCTCGTCGGTGGCTCGTGCCACCATCTTGTAGACGAACGAGCAGGTCGGTTCGCCCGATCCGGTGACCACCGAGGTGCCGACCCCGTAGCCGTCCACCGGGGCACCGCGCAGCGCGGCGATCTGCCACTCATCGAGGTCGGAGGTGACGATGACCCGAGTCGACGTCGCGCCCAGGTCGTCGAGCAGGTCGCGTACCTGTCGGGCGACGATGGTGAGGTCCCCGGAGTCGATGCGCACCGCACCGAGCTCACCGTCGGTGAGCCGCACCGCCTCGCGCACACCCGCCTCGATGTCGTAGGTGTCCACCAGCAGGGTCGTGTCGCGCCCGTAGGCGGCCAGCTGGGCGGTGAAGGCGTCGGACTCGTTGTCGTGCAACAGGGTGAAGGCGTGTGCCGCGGTGCCGGAGGTGGGCACCCCGTAGCGGTATCCGGCAGCCAGGTTGGAGGTGGGCCCGAAACCAGCGATCCAGGCGGCCCGAGCCGCTGCCACGGCAGACTCCTCGTGGGTGCGGCGCGACCCCATCTCGATGATCGGGCGTCCTTCGGCCATGAGCGTCATGCGGGACGCCGCCGAGGCGACCGCGGAGTCGTGGTTGTAGATGGACAGCAGCAGGGTCTCCAGCAGGCACGCCTCGGCGAAGGTGCCCTCGACGGTGAGCAGTGGTGAACCGGGGAAGTAGAGGTCTCCCTCGGCATATCCGCTGATGGAGCCGGAGAAGTGGTAGTCCTTGAGCCAGTCGGCCATCTGGGCGCCAACCACTCCGGTGCGGGTGAGGAAATCCACCTCGTCCGGGTCGAAGTGGAAGGCGGCGAGGGCCTCCAGGGCACGCCCGGTACCGGCGACGACACCGTAGCGTCGGCCGGGTGGCAGCTGGCGCGGGAAGAGTTCGAAGACACAGCGGCGAAAGGCCGTGCCCGAGCGCATTGCGGCCTCGACCATCGTCAGTTCGTAGTGGTCGGTGAGCAGAGAGGTGGACATGCCGTCAGACTAGTCGGTACGTGGGGTGGGGATGCAGGATGCAGGGCATAAATCCTGACTGTGTGCACCAATGGTCCAATGGATCACTCGGCACGGTGTTTACTGTGGTTGATGACGTTCTAGGCGTAAGAGTCGCCAGCTTTTGGGGCGGGTCCGAAGTTGCGCAGCGGGTCGCCCTTGGGATGCTCGAGCTTTGTGACAGTGGCGCCGTAATCGGCGAACATTCGGGCCGCCATTGGCCCAGCAAAAAGAGTGGATACATCGAGGACAGTCAAGTCGGATAGTGGGCCAGACACGTAGACTCCTCAGGAGTTGGGTCGATGCAGACGGTGTTGTTGTTCGGGGTGAGGCCACAGCAAGGAGACCGTGGCGAGGGTGCATGCTGCGCCGAGTAGGTTGTTGCACAGCCTCCACACGCAATCGCTGATTTCCAATGCTTCGGACAAATTGACGAGAAGCAGTAGCACGGGAGTGCCGAAGATCGGCCAGTAGCCATAGTTGAACTGTCGGAAGGGGCGGGCGAGTGCGGCGAGGACAGTCATGATGACGATAGCCACCCATGTTGAGGATATATGGGTGATCCAGAGTGCCAGTGCAGTCATGAGGCTTCCGCCCGCCATGCCGATGCTGCGCTTGATGACTCGGGCATGAATGGCAGTCCAGCTGGGCCGCAGGGTCGTGAGGACGCCGATCAGTACCCAACCTGCGTGTGGCCAGTGACATGTCGTCAGCACGATGTTGAGGATAGGGATGACTACGGCAACTTGAGTGGCATAGTTCCGTTTCGCACCGGGTGTCAGCAAATGCCCCAGAATGACCTCGCGCACTGATCGTTGGTAGATGGTAGGAGTGTTTTTTCGAGATGGCACGGCTGATGCGGGATGCATGAGAACGAGGAACGCCCACGCTGCCCCAGCGGCAAATGCGATGACGTGTTCGGCAGACGACATGCCGAGTGGAGTGCGCTGCCCCATGATGAGGCAGATGAGTGGTGTGATGGTCATTCCGGGGACGGGGATGAGCAGGGCCAGCACGGCCAGCACCGCAGACGCGCCCCACATGTTGTCACCGATGATGGCTCCAAGCGCAGTTGCTGCGGTCGTGATGAGCACTCGTCTGCCGAGCTCAAATGCACGTCGTCCTGCGGTGCGGGGAGTGACCATGAGAGCAATGAACCACGCGGCCAAGGCGGCTGTGCCGCCATCTACCTGACGGTTGGACAACTGCCCGATGGCCAGCGGGCCACCCACACATATCGATGTCAGGAATCCCAGACCGGCGTTGTAGTGCGCGTTCGGCTCTTTACCCCGGTAAGTGGACAGGACTCCGTGTGCGAGTGCGCTCATGCTCGCAGCATGGTGAGGGAGGTGGACTTCACGACCATCGCGATGGACTTGAGCATGGTGATGCTCTGCTCGTGGCTCTCCTCGGTGGAGGCGGCGCATGCGTCCTCGACGATGACGGTAGCAAAGTCCCTGTCGTGAGCGTCGCGTGCAGTTGCCTGAACGGCCCACGTTGTCGAAACTCCAGCGATCACCAGCCGGTCGATATTGCTGGCGTCCAACACACTTTGCAACCTAGTATTGAAGAACCCGGAGATACGGGGCTTGGTGAGCACTACCTCGTGCCCGGTGACATCGAGGTCGGGATGGAAATCTGTACCGGGACCTGAGAGATCCAGCGCGCCGAATTGGTCGGCCGTGCCGAAGATCGGTGAGTTCTTCGGCTGGTCGTGGTAGCCGGGTTCGAAACCAACTTTGATGAGGATGGTCAGCCAGTCTCTGTCGTCGGCGACGGCCTTTGCGACGTTGAAATGGGCAATGACGTCCCGTCGTCTGGCTTCAGCGGAGCTGCTGGCGATTGTGCCGTTGTCGCCCATGATGTCGACGATGTAGTCAAGCCCGATGAGTGCTGTGTTGGTCATGACTGGACCTGGCACGTGTCATGGTCATCGCTGGCAGTTGCGAGCTTTTCCATCAGCGTTCCTGATTGTGTGAGCACTGCGATTTCTTCTTCCGTGAGGATGGCTGCAGCTGTGTGGACGAGCCATGAGTCGCGCAGTCCACGGTCTTGCATGAGGACTTTCTGTCCGGCGTCGGTCAGCTGGATTCGACTGCGACGATGATCATCCGGGTCGATGTGGCGTGAGACGAGACCGTCACGTTCGAGTCTCCCGAGATAGGTGGCAACGTTGGTGCGTTGCATGTGTAGATCGACGGCGATGGCTTTGGGAGCAGCCGATGCACCCAACCGGTCGATGGCTCCCAGCACGAGTAGATCGTTGAGGGGGCGCTCCTGCGGATGTTGGCGGCGCAATCGCCGGTGGAGGGACATGAGTTGACATCGGAACTTTTGAGCGTCGTCCATGTTCACATAAGTAAGTATGACACATACGTATCGACAATAACAATATGGCAATAACAATATCTTGGTCTGGTGGGGAGAGATCAGGTCTCTGTCATATCCATCTTGGAGGCACGACTAGCAACGTGCTCATCCCCGAGACGGGGGATGCACTATGTGAAAGTTGGGCAGGCAATGTGAGTTTCCCGACGATGGTTCGCATCCGGGTTCGTCATTGGGGGACAATGGGGGCATGCCCCTGGCCTTTCCCAGCATTCGAGTACGGCAACAGACCCAGCATGGCCCCGAGCGGGACCATGAATGGGTGACGATCGTGTGGGACGACCCGGTCAACCTCATGAGCTACGTCACCATGGTCTTCATGCGCCATTTCGGGTACAGCCGTGACAAGGCTGACCAGCTCATGCTCGCCGTTCATCACGAGGGGCGAGCGGTGGTCTCGCGCGGCACGAGGGAGAAGATGGAGGCCGACGTCGTCGCCATGCATCGCTATGGGCTGCGCGCAACGATGAGCAACGGGGAGTGAATCGGTGAAGGCACAACGACGGTTTGGTCACACGTGGTTGCTCTGGCTCGAACCCGAGGAGAACCACGTGCTGAATCTGGCCGTGGACGGTTTCCGTGCGATTCTGCTCGGGTCGGACGACTCGACGTCCGGCTCCGTCATGGAGCTCAACGATCTCACGTGGCCTGATGAATTGATGGGACCTGGTGAATTGATGGGGTCCGGTGGGTTCATGGGGCCGGGCAGTCTGCTCCCGGATGATCCCGCACACGTCAATGATTCCGTGCACGCCAATGATCTCGTGAACGGGGGTGCACGCCCCGGCGAGGTGCGTGACGGCGAGGGTCTGGACGACCCGGCAGACCCGGACGATCCGTTCCAGTTGTGGGAACGGCAAATGACACAGGCTGAGGGCCGTGCCATCGGAGGTCTCCATCAGGACGCCTTTCCCGACGATCCGGAACAGAACGAACGTTTCCACCGACGTCATGACGATGAGCTGCGCAACGAACACCTCGCCGATCTCGACGCCGTCCAGCGGGACCTGCGTGCCCTGGCGGACGGCCCCCTCAAGATCAACGACGAGGTCCTGCTGCGCTGGATACGTACCTTTTCCACCGCCCGGGTGGGGATCGCCCAGTGGCTGGGCATCGTTGACGAGACCAGCGCCAGCATGGTTGAGGAATCGGCGGCGCAGGGAATCCTCGCTCCCCAGTACGGGGTCTACGAGTGGCTGGGCTACGTCACCGAGTTCCTCGTCGAGATGTTGCAGCAGGACGGCTGAGATTCTCAGGTTCCACGGCCAGGGCCCCATTCTCGAATCTCAGCCCGGGTCCCGGCATGTCGCGCTCCAGCGTATGTGTATCAGTGTGATCTGCGCCCCGTTGACCTGGGTTCCAGCTGTTCTGCTCCAGGAGATCAGATGGTGCCGTCAGCCGTGGTTGATCCGTCCGGGCGCAAACGAGAGTGGCAGTGGACGTGCCGCGACTGGTCCGCCCACCTCGACGACCTCCCGCAGATCGGGGAACCGGCGTCTCAGTTGATGTAAGCACGGCCACTTTCGGACGCGCACCGGTCGCAATGTACGGCGCAGCGATGTCTT
>OKLR01000307.1_pt1 | contig 9690 bp, 11 predicted proteins | sample 1614281 | NCBI WGS metagenome assembly OKLR01 (sample SAMN04436920, study PRJEB24849) | human gut metagenome | biome: human gut; feature: NICU; material: stool | host: Homo sapiens | place: USA: Saint Louis, MO | collected 2012-05-13 | reverse complement strand
GACTATCACTAACTTAAGTGATACCAACTGTCTGGAGATTCAGGGGGCCAGTCTAGTTACTTAGTAACAGCCTAAAGGTTGTATTTCATATTTAACAGCTTTTAGGCTGTTAATTTGATATTACAGCTTTTAGGGTGTATGTTTAGAAAACAGCCTGCAAGGTGTATCAGAGGAACTGCCGAGGCCAGCTTATGATCAATAATGATTACCCGTTAAACACGCTCAACCAGTTGCGTCCCTTGCTCATTGGTTTTCGCAAGGCGAATGGCCTGACGCAAAAAGACCTGTCCGAAAGGTTAGGGGTCACTCAACAGACATACTCACGTCTGGAAGCCAACCCTGCCAGTGCGAGCATTGAACGGCTATTCAAGGTGTTTTCCATCCTGGGCGTAAAAATCAGCTTCTCCTCGACAACCACCTCTTCAGAGAGGAAGCAGACGGAAGAAATGCTTAAATCAAACTCACCTGCACGACAGGAGAAATGGTAACGATATGAGCCGGAAACAGCAGCGCCTGGCAATCTGGATGAACGGAATCAAAGTCGGATACTGGGAAAAAAGTAAAGGGGTAGACAGCTTACAATACCTTCCTGACTGGAGTGCAGACGAACAGGGAAGGCCGCTGTCATTGTCCCTTCCTTTTACTCCCGGGAACCAGGTCTGGCGTGGAAATGTGGTACGTGACTATTTTGATAATTTACTCCCGGACAGCGAAGGCATACGCAGACGTCTGGCAATGCGTTACAAGGCCGATAGCCTGGAGCCTTTTGATCTGCTGACGGAGCTGGGAAAAGACTGCGTGGGCGCGATACAGCTGCTTCATGACGGAGACGAACCCACAGATTTATATTCCGTGAAGTGTCACCCTCTTACTGAATCAGAAATTGCGGCAACTTTGCGTAATACCACGGAGACATTGCTACCGGGCAGGCCAGAAGATAACGACGACTTACGTTTATCTATTGCCGGTGCTCAGGAGAAAACAGCCCTACTGTGGCATGAAGATCGGTGGTGCATGCCGGAGGGTAATACACCAACGACGCATATATTCAAGCTACCGCTCGGACTTGTGGGGAACATGAAAGCCGACATGAGCTCGTCGGTTGAAAATGAATGGCTCTGCTCGGTACTTCTCGAACAGTACGGGCTCCCCGTGGCAAGAACGCAGATTGCTCACTTTGAAGATCAGAAAGCGCTGGTGGTAGAACGTTTTGACCGAAAATGGTCAGGAGACGGACAATGGATCATTCGTTTACCCCAGGAGGATATGTGTCAGGCCCTGGGCGTTTCGCCATTACGAAAATATCAGGCGGACGGCGGGCCAGGTATATCGGAAATTATGGAAGTACTGAGTAATTCAGACCGCGCAGAGCATGACAAAGCGCAGTTTTTTATGACGCAGATAATTTTCTGGATGATGGCCGCAACAGATGGCCACGCTAAAAATTTCAGTATTTCTGTTGGGCCACAGGGACGTTATCACCTTACACCACTCTATGATGTGTTGTCGGCATGGCCGGTGATCGGTCAAGGGAACAATCAGATATCCTTGCAGAAGTGCAAACTGGCGATGGCCGTACGTGGCAGTAGCAACTATTACCAGATATATCGAATACAACGACGCCACTGGATCAGGCATGGTGAGATAACCGGCCTGAGTAAACAGCAGACGGAGGCGATGATAGAGGAAATCATCGCCAGAACCCCGGGAGTCATTGAACGTGTTAGCGGGCTTCTTCCGTACCAGTTCCACCAGCAGCTTGTCGAAAGTATTTTTGATGGAATGAGGCAGCAATGCAGGCGCCTGGCTGAGAAATAACAGCCGCAATTGAGAACTTGCTGGAGAACGTATGCACAGATTGTAGCTGATGCCACCAGCGGAGAAGATGGGCCTGATACTTACAAATGGAGTGTTGGGATCGCGCCTTAGCATCTGTCGGTCTGGGGATGAAAACGTACTTAACATCCAGCGAATTCCCAGACTTCACATTGCGACGGCCGCAATCACGTGAGAGAAAAAAATGGCAATTTTAGCAATGATTGCAGTTATCGCCCTGGGTGGATACGTCTACGGATTTATTAAAGTTCGTGAACTGGGTGCATTACGTAAAGAAATGAAACTGTACGTGGATCGCATGGAAGCGGCGGAGCTGGACTTACACGCAATCAGAAGCGTAGCGGAGCACCGGTTACACGGTGCAGGTAAACAGTTTGCCGATCTTTACAGCCGTATTGACGGTACAACTGTGACGCTGACACCCGAAGATCAGCTGTTACTGTCAACGATGCCATTTAATATCCAGGATGTAGAAGACATCGTAAACGAGCGCGGTCCAAAGACAATTAGCGGCCGTCCGTTCTGGGAAGTTGAGCCAGGCCAACATGACTATGAATATGGCCCGCAATATCCGTATTTCCCAGACCAGCGCTAGAAAGAGATCAAGATGAGAGAGCCAAGACCCCGCCATACCTTGCAAGTCATTCGAGTGCCTTCTCTGGAGGTTCAGAATCTGGGACTGACCAGCTTTGACAGCTGGCTTGACGAGAACGGTTATGACAAAACGAATGCCGGAAATAACCGTACCATCTGGGCGAGAGAAAGCGGATGGCATCTGAAACGTTGCAGAAATCTGAAAACTGGCACGGACGATTTCTGGTTTATCGCTTTCGATGGTAAAGGCGGAAACCTTTACCCGCTAAAAACCCAACGAGACTACCGGGCTGCATATCGTAAGCTCGAAGCCGAAGGATATGCGCCTGCGGTTATCGAGCAAATGACCACAGGCGCAGCATATAACCTGGCCTATCCACGTTCCAGCCTTAAACAAGCTGAGATGGCCATCAGCGAGCCGATGCGTAAACCTGACGTAGATATCATGGGTGAGCACTGCGAGCGTGTAGTGACGCAACGTAGTGGCGTGGCACAGGGTAAATTCAAAGTTCTGCTCATCGAGAATTTCTCGGGCCGTTGTGCGATAACCGGTTGTTTCCGGTGTGGATGGGTTGCGCTTTCAGGATGTGCAGGTGACTGCCGTAGAGAACACGCAAGACTGTAACGACAGTTATGAACGTTGATGGCATAGAATCTATGGGCATAATTCGCTGAATGAGCAGAACAAGGCTGGGCCCGAAACGGCTGGATTTGTTCTTAATTAATCTTAGTGCGCATAACAAAGATTATGTTAAATTCAATGGTAAAATCATTATAAATCAATATCTTAAATATCGAACAAGCCCCTTTCTTCCTCAAACCTCACTGTGGTAACTTTAAAAACAATGTCCGTTCCTGAGTTTGTGATGCCTTAAAGCCATGGTGAAGATAAAAGTTTTTGGCTTCTTCAGTCAGTGCATGAACCATAATCGCACGGACTCCAATATTCTCAGCTACACGGTAACAGCGCAGAACTGCATCATGCAGTAAATCGGCCCCGAGCCCTTGGCCACGGTATGAAACATCAACTGCCAGGCGAGCAAGTATGATTACGGGAATTGGATCTGGCATATTGCGCCTGAGGCTTCCCATTGCTTCCACGTGGTTAACGCTGCCGGTGGCCAGAGAGTAAAAACCGACAACCTGTTTAGTGTCTCTTTTACAAACGACGAACGTTCGTGCTGCACCAAGAGCTTGGTTTTTTAATCCCCTCTGTTTAAGCCAGTCATCAAGTACTGCCTCACCACTGACGAACTCTGCTAGTTGATGGGAGCTGGATAATGGTTCTGGTGCTGTTACACGTCCCACTGAGGTTTCCTTGCCAGAAGTTTATCAATAGCCGCCTCATCCGAAACCGGTGCATCGAGCATATCGATAAACTCTGCATACTGCTCATCGTTAAAATTAAATACGCGACGATCGAGGATCACATTCTCCGCAGCCTGACATGCCATTTCCAGGATGAAGTCCGTGCGTGATTTATGGAGAATCTCTGCTGCAGCATCAATAAGTGCTCTTTGAGATTCTTTAGCTCTAAGGTTGAGCTGAACATCTGATTTCATGAGTGCGCTCCTTGTATAGCGATTGCTTTACAAGCATATCATATGGATTCTGTATAGCAAAAGCTATACGGTTTTTTAAGTGCAGTGAACATACGAAAGAGTCAACTTGCAACTATTAGGTAAAGCTCTTCCTCTAAATTATTTTCCTTGCTCTGGCCTACCAAATCAAACCCAACGCCCTGAATTTACTGCGTGCGATGCTTGCTAGCAGTCTCATCCGGACAATTAGCATGAAAACTATGGATTGTTATCTGGTCTAACATCTGGAAAAGTTACTGATGAGAAGGTAGTATTCGGATCGTCAGCGATCGTCTTGTGGTGGGACAGATTATTGATTCAGATTACTTTTGTGTCCTAACTCAAACTGACGGTTTGACTGCTTTGTGGTGAGGCAGGCGGGTGGCAAAAGATGGTTTTACGGAAGAAATGCGGACTTCCGGAAACAGACAGGGACAGGACGTGTCCAGTAAAACGTTCAGGAGCAGGTAACGGGATTTCCCGGAGCCTGAATGCACAAACCCCCCGACATCTGTCATCATCTTGGCGGAAGACACAGATATCAGGGGGTCCAAAAGCAGGCGCGTGGCCTGTGAAGGATTATAACGCATGCACCACATAACACAACACCCGGCCGCCATAAGAACAGGCCGCCGTGAATGACAATCAGATTTCTGTTCACTGGTCAGATCTACCGAAAGATGAGCTAACCCGTTTCTGCCAGGATGTCGATGCCGGCACTCAGGGTAATTTCCTCATTGCACCGGTCAAAAAATTGACCCGCCGCAAACGCGGTGAGCATTCCACAAAAGCCAAATGTGAGAACCCGGCCTGGTATCGCCCGGAGCATTATAAAAAGCTCTCCGGACAGCTCGGTCATGCCTACAATCGCCTGGTGAAAAAAGACAAAGAAACCGGGCAGGTCAGCCTGCGCATGCATGTTTCTCGTCACCCTCTCTATGTCGCCGGCCGCCGTAAGGCGGGACGTAAATATGGCTTCCGTCCGGAACGTCAGCGCCTGCTCGATGCGCTCTGGCCAGTGCTCATCAGCTTCTGTGATGCCGGCAAGCATACCGTTGGCATGTGTATCTCCCGTCTTGCAAAAGAACTCAGTGCAAAGGACGCAAAAGGCAATGTCATTCCTGAAACGGAGGTGACGGTGTCACGCCTTTCACGGCTTATTGAGGAACAGGTACGGTTTGGCGTTCTGGGCCTCGCAGAAGAACGCGCCTGGGATCGTGAATCCCGCACCTGGTTGCCAACGTATGTCTATATAACCCCCGTGGGATTCCAGATGCTGGGCGTCGATATGGACAAGCTGTTTAAAGAGCAGGAGAAGAAGCTCCGTCAGAGCGCCGAGCGTGAGCAGCTGATCCGGGAAGGGGTGATGAGCGAACATGATGATGTTCAGCCCCACTCCGCGCGGAAATGCTGGTCTGACCGTAAGCGCCGGGAGGCACTCGTTTACCGCCGCAAAAAAGGCGCAGAGCGTAAACGTGCCAACAATCTGATTAAGCTGCCGGCAGATGAACGACTCCATGCAATGTCTGAATGGATTTATCGCACCCTGCCGCCTGATGAAGCGTACTGGTGCACATCTGAGCGCCTGAAGGCGCTGGCCATCCAGCATCTTTACCAGCTGGATCTGGCGCTTTCTCCACCGGACTAGCCACAGACGACACAACAGTCTTCCTGTTTAAAGGCCCCTCACCGGGGCTTTTCGTGCTGGATTTTTTCGGCCACTCTGCTCATTTTTCAACCTTCACTCCGTTCTCATTCCGGTCACCATGACGTACTGCGTGTCGTTATGGCCCGCAGTGGCCACTGTCTCGTTTTTTTACACAGAAATCCGCAAACGAATAAGTGAAGTAACCCGGAAACGAATAAAAGACATTCCGCAAAACAGTCTTACTTCACCTTTTTTATCTCTCTGTTCATTACATTCCAGAGTAGATCTTTGTCTTCGGCCACTCTGTGGATAACATAAAATGCCTTCGCATGCAGCGGCCTCACGGCCACGCGCTCAGAAGGAAATCAAAAGTACCTCCCGTCGCAAGCGCCGGGCCCCATTCTCGCCACAACCAGGCACCGCATACATACCTGACTCCTGCTAAACCCACGCCGCCCCGGCCCGGAGGGCCGGAACACCCTCGCTTTAAAAGGGATGTTGTAACTAGAATTCTGAATCGCTGTCAGTAAGTCGCTGAGGCTTTTGAGTACACGCCCGTAAGCGGCCCTCACGGCCCGCTAACGCGGAGATACGCCCCGACTACGGCTACGCCTTGTCGTGACCACTCCGACGGCGCAAACCGGCAACCAGAGTGGCTTTCAGGGGATTTGGCTTTGCAGGGAATGGGATGGGCAAGGCAGAAACTATCAATCCGTAACGGCTGAAGCCGGTCACGACGCCCCTCACCGGCTGCGTTCCGCGTGACTTCAGCTGGCGTCTCCATGCCGCTGCACGGCATAATGACCATCCGCCGTAATATTGAACAGATTCGCAGTGGAGAAATCAGGATGGACTATTCAGAAGCGTTCCTGCGCCAGCATGAAGAAATGTGCCAGGTCGTGGGCAGTATCGTTTTTTCGCTCGTGGAGGCCGGACACGACTCCACAAGCAAAAATATCATCACCGTGCTGCGCAATGAGCTGGCCGAAAGTAACGGGAAATGGGAGCCGGACCAGGTCCTTTATCTTCAGCTGGCCATTGATTTACTGGAGCGGGGGCGAGGGGTTCCCGGGGTGCGCTGACGCCCCGAAACTGTGGCTCTCTCACCAGAGGTGCAACAGGAGGAGGAGCACCAGAAGATGGCCGATATAGGCAATGTAGAAGAAATGTCGTGGCATGAAGCGCGGGCAGCCTTCCGGACACAGATGAATGCTCAGGGACAGGGCCATCAGGGGAAATACGAGTGTGGGAAGAGTGGCGAACAACAGCGTGTCTGCCGGCAGACTCAGCAGGTGCGATAATCCGTTCAGGCAACACAGCGCCAGGACGGACACGATAATTCCCGTGAGCTGCACGCCAGGTTTTTGTCCGCCGGTGGTGATTACCATGCCGATGGCCAGCGCAACACCCGTCAGACCGTAACTGGCCGGACTCAGCGGCCAGATCATGATGGCCAGCAGCAGAGCACCGGCAAGACTTCCCTTTCTGCCGAACCGGTACTGCAGGGCGAGCAGCTGCGTGACGCCGGCGAACACGAAGAGAATGTTCAGAGCCCACCACGGCTGATGGCCGGCAAAGACCAGGCTGAAGACGGGCTGGGTGATGATGGCCCATATCCACTGACGGTTTGCTCTCACCTGAAGACGTTCTGGTGCGCGCCGCACGTTCATCGCCCAGATAAGCGTGAACAGGGGGAATGCCATCCGGCCAAGCGCATACATCACCGGCTGAGCTGGGGTCATAAACACCGTATTGATGTGGTCGATCAGCATGGCCAGGAGCGCCAGAAGCTTGACCATATCCAGGGCGGCCGGACTGAGCTGGCCGGGTGTCTGAAGGGGGTGAAGAAGGCCGGGAACGGACTGATTCATTCGGTATACTCTCCTGGCGGCACGCATTCAACAGCCAGCGCTGGACATCATGCCAGAACGCCCTGCCCGTCAGCGATGTCACCGTGACCTTTATTTTTTCCAGAATCTTACGCGCGGCAAACTCTGATTTATCGCGCAGAACGCGCATGGCGCCTGCCACATCCTTATTCTGAATACAAAGACTTAAAATATGAAAATCGTACATACCACCCTCATTACAATAATATTATTATCGGCAGCAGACGCAATATATTCAGATTAAGGTGCGTTGTTCTTTGTTAAATTTTATTTCATAAGTAATTATATGTTATCTGACATTGACCTCCCTGCCTGTCAGTTAACCGGTATTCCGGCCAGTTCACACAGCCAGTCCATATCCCTGTCCAGGTTTTCAGTTGATATGCCGAACTGGGATGCAAGTGCTCTCCAGTGGAGGATAATTCCCCTGAGTATGCCCAGCTCATTTTCGCTGAGCTGGACCCTGCCCTGAATTCCTGTGATGGTTTCTATACTCATTGCTGTGATGTTCATCAGGTCATCATAGGTGATTTTGATTTTGCGCGAGGTGTTTTTCATCTTTATCATCCGTTTCAGAAAGGTCATTGGTATTGGAAAGTATCAGCGTTACTGATTAATAGAAAAACAGACCATCAGTATATCAAAATAAATGCTGTGCTGATTAAATTAATATTACCTGACTGAACTTTAATAATGACATTTAATGATGCCATGAGTATTTCCCGTAGAGATAGAAAGTAATACAGCAGCAGATTGTTCAGGACGGGGTGGCAGGAAGAAGATAATGGAGAAAGAACCTTCCGGGGGCGCTGAGGGGCAGTGCCGGAGGCGCGTCCCCCTTCCCCCGCTCACCGGAGGGGAACTGCCCTACCCGGAAGTGAGGCGTGCGGTCGCGCAGGGTAGGAATCTCCGCACTTTAGGGCGGAGAGGATGTCAAATGGGGTAATTAGGGTATAACATTCATAGATTGATACACCACGGGGTTCAGAATGTTCAATCTTCGCGTCAAAACCTGGGAAGACTGGGAAACACTTTGTATATACTGGATGAAAGAGATTGCCTGGTGGGGCCATAGAGTTGATACAAATTATCAAACCTATGGCAGGCCGGGGCAAAAACAACATGGGGTTGATATAAAACCTGTATTACCTGGCTGCGGTATTGTTGGCCAAAGTAAATTTATCCAGGGCTCATTCACCCTGAAAGATCTTAACGCTGAATTGGACAAGACAGATAATTACCCAGGGCCAATTACTAACTACTATCTGCTTACAACCGCAGAGAAATGCACTTCCATCCAGAATGCAAGTAGCTATGAGCGAATCTCTCATACAAGACAGGATGGATCGTTCTTCTATGTTGATGTTTACTATTGGTCAGATAGAATTAACGTGGATTTTTTACCTAAAGAAGTTAAATACAACCTATTCCCTGAAGCCAAAACATTGTTCGATACTGAGAGCGAAAAAAGCACCAACAACAGCTCTACACTCAGTCCAGATGTGATGCTGGACAAGCTCGATAAACTTAAAAGGTTAATAAGAAACACGTTCAGTGAAGAAAACATTAAATGGCTGGAAACCTGGAACTTCAGAAGTTATAAAATTTATTCCAGGGATTATGACGTTTTCAACATGGCCTATCTCGACTGGACTATGATTGAAGTGGCGATGAGAACTAATAATCCCAAAGTGCTACGTGCGTATCTTAACAATGCAAGCAGAATTAATTTTTACGCAACATGGCCTGTAAGTCAGGCGTTTTTCTATGCACTTGAAGAGTTTAGAAAAATTGCTTACAACCACTATAACACAGGGGCTTTAGATGGAGACGAAACCTTCTTGACAGTTTCAGATTTAAAACATCGAGACTCTATCGCCCATCAAATGGAATGCGCAGCATCATATTTATCTCAGGTAATCAGAAATATTCAACAATAATCTCTCTTAACCGCTACCAATATCATGAGCACTACAAATAATAAAACCGCCCATTAGGACGGTTTTATTATCTTTAAATTAAAATCGAAGACCTGTTTCAACTCAATTTGCAATTTCGCCGCCAGCATCTTTCTCCCGCAGGTTCACGTAGGGAAGGTGCGAATAAGCAGGTCATTTCTTCCCAAGCTGACTCGCTGATTAAA
>OKLR01000298.1_pt1 | contig 10042 bp, 9 predicted proteins | sample 1614281 | NCBI WGS metagenome assembly OKLR01 (sample SAMN04436920, study PRJEB24849) | human gut metagenome | biome: human gut; feature: NICU; material: stool | host: Homo sapiens | place: USA: Saint Louis, MO | collected 2012-05-13 | reverse complement strand
CTTCCTGCCAGCGGGTTTTCATCGACATGGAGTCTTTGCCCACCGGAATGGTCAGGCCGAGGGCAGGACACAGCTCCTCACCCACCGCCTTCACGGCTTCATACAGGCCCGCGTCTTCGCCTGGGTGACCGGCAGCGGCCATCCAGTTTGCGGAGAGCTTAATACGTTTGATATCGCCAATCTGCGTCGCGGCGATGTTGGTCAGCGCTTCACCGACCGCCAGACGGGCAGAGGCCGCGAAGTCCAGCAGCGCGACCGGGGTGCGTTCACCCAGCGCCATCGCTTCGCCGTAGTAGCTGTCGAGGCTCGCGGTGGTCACGGCGCAGTTCGCCACCGGGATCTGCCACGGGCCGACCATCTGGTCGCGGGATACCATACCGGTCACGGTACGGTCGCCGATGGTCACCAGGAAGGTTTTCTCCGCCACAGCTGGCAGGTGCAGCACGCGATTAACGGCTTCTGCCACGGTGATGCCCTGGCGATCCAGCGCTTTGCCCGCCGCCTTACGGGTCTGCACGTCGCGGGTCATCTTCGGCGTTTTTCCGAGCAGGACGTCGAGCGGCAGATCGATCGGCTGGTTGTCGAAATGGGTGTCACTCAGAGTCAGGTGCTGCTCTTCGGTCGCTTCACCGATGACGGCATACGGCGCGCGCTCGCGGCGGCACAGCTCGTCAAACAGCGGCAGCTGATCCGCCGCAACGGCCAGCACGTAGCGCTCCTGGGATTCGTTACACCAGATTTCCAGCGGGCTCATGCCAGGCTCATCGCTCAGGATGTCGCGCAGGTTGAAACGGCCACCGCGGCCGCCGTCGCTCACCAGCTCCGGCATGGCGTTGGACAGACCGCCCGCGCCCACGTCGTGGATAAAGAGAATCGGGTTAGCATCGCCCAGCTGCCAGCAGCGGTCGATCACTTCCTGGCAGCGACGCTCCATCTCAGGGTTGTCACGCTGCACGGACGCGAAGTCGAGATCCGCATCAGACTGGCCGGAGGCCATCGAAGAGGCCGCACCGCCGCCCAGACCGATGTTCATCGCCGGGCCGCCGAGTACGATCAGCTTCGCGCCGACGACGATCTCGCCTTTCTGCACGTGATCGGCACGGATGTTGCCGATCCCGCCCGCCAGCATGATCGGTTTGTGGTAGCCGCGCAGCTCTTCGCCGTTGTGGCTGTCCACTTTCTCTTCATAGGTACGGAAGTAACCGTTCAGCGCCGGACGGCCAAACTCGTTGTTAAACGCCGCGCCGCCCAGCGGGCCTTCGGTCATGATATCCAGCGCGGTCACGATGCGCTCTGGCTTGCCGAAATCTTCTTCCCACGGCTGTTCAAAGCCCGGGATACGCAGGTTGGAGACGGAGAAACCGACCAGACCCGCTTTGGGTTTTGCGCCACGACCGGTCGCCCCTTCGTCACGGATTTCACCGCCGGAGCCGGTCGCCGCACCCGGCCACGGGGAGATCGCCGTCGGGTGGTTGTGGGTTTCAACCTTCATCAGGATATGCGCGGGCTCCTGATGGAAGTCGTAGCGCCCTGCTTCGCGATCGGCGAAGAAGCGGCCCACCTCGGAACCTTCCATCACCGCGGCGTTGTCTTTATAGGCAGACAGCACGTGGTCAGGGGTTTGCTCCATGGTGTTTTTGATCATTTTGAATAGCGACTTTGGCTGCTGTTCGCCGTCAATAATCCAGTCGGCATTGAAAATCTTGTGGCGGCAGTGCTCCGAGTTCGCCTGCGCGAACATATAGAGTTCGATGTCGTTCGGGTTACGGTTGAGCTTAACGAACGCATCCTGCAGGTAGTCGATTTCGTCTTCTGCCAGCGCCAGGCCGAGACGCAGGTTGGCGTCAATCAGTGCCTGACGGCCCTGCCCCAGCAGGTCCACGCTCTGTACCGGCGCAGGCTGATGGTGGGAGAAAAGCTTCTGCGCGTCATCAAGAGAGGCAAATACGCTCTCCATCATGCGGTCGTGCAGTTCAGCCGCAACCGCCTCCCACTGCGCGTCGCTCAGGGTAGAGGCTTCCACGTAGTACGCTACGCCGCGCTCCAGACGGTTAATCTGGCTCAGGCCACAGTTGTGGGCGATGTCGGTGGCTTTGGAAGACCAGGGGGAGATGGTGCCCGGACGCGGCGTCGCAAGGATCAGTTTGCCGGTTGGCGTATGGCTGCTGAGGCTTGGGCCATACTTGAGCAGGCGTTCCAGCTGTACGCGCTCCTCTGCATTCAGGGGGGCATTCAGGTCAGCAAAATGGACATACTCAGCGTAAATATTGCTTACCGGAAGGTCGGCCGCCTGAAAACGTGCCAGCAGTTTGGTAATACGGAAGGCAGACAGTGCAGGCGAACCACGCAGAATTTCCATCATAAGTCTCTCGTCTTCGAAGCGCCGGGGCGCTTTCAGTGTGCGCAAGGGGGGAAAACGGGCGTCATTATAGAGAATCCTGAGCGCCGACGAAACCGTTTGCGTCGAAATAAAATTGGCAAAGAGATTTAACAATAGATGTGACCTGTCTCTCTAATTGGTTGCCAAGTGGCGCAAGTTTACGCAAAATGCCGCTCATTCAATGGCAAACCTTATTGTTAACATGGCTACAGCAGACTGAGGCAACCGGCGTCGCAGAGAATTAACTAATTGAAAAAATTAAAGATTAATTATCTGCTCATCGGCATTGTAACGTTGCTGTTGGCAGTGGCCCTCTGGCCTTCCATCCCCTGGATCGGCAAAGCCGAAAACCGTATCGCCGCCATTCAGGAGCGGGGGGAATTGCGCGTCAGTACCCTCAACTCTCCGCTGATTTACAGCGACATCAACGGCAAAATCATTGGACTGGATTATGAACTGGCACAGCAGTTCGCCGATTACCTTGGCGTAAAGCTGAAAATCACCGTCCGCCAGAATATCAACCAGCTGTTTGACGACCTCGATAACGACGATGCCGATATGCTGGCCGCCGGGCTGGTGTATAACAGCGAGCGCAGCAAAAACTATCAGCCGGGCCCGACCTACTACTCCGTTTCGCAGCAGCTGGTTTACCGCGTCGGGAGCCTGCGCCCGCGCTCGCTGGCGTCGATTAACGATCGGCAGCTGACGATTGCCCCCGGTCACGTGGTAATTGACGATCTGCGCGAGCTCAAGGAGAAGAAATATCCGGACCTGAGCTGGACGGTGGATGCGAAACTCGGCACGACGGAGCTGCTGGAGCAGGTAAAAGATCAGAAAGTCCCTTACACCATCGCCGATTCGGTCGCGATCAGCCTGTTCCAGCGGGTGCATCCTGAAATCGCCGTGGCGCTGGACGTCACCGACGAGCAGCCTGTGACCTGGTTTACTCAGCTCGATGACGATCAGACCCTCTCTGCCGCGATGCTCGATTTCTTCAACACCATGAATGAAGACGGTACGCTGGCGCGCCTGGAGGAGAAGTACCTCGGTCATGGTGATGACTTTGACTACGTTGATACCCGCAGCTTCCTGCGTGCGGTAGACAGCGTCCTGCCGGACCTGCAGCCGCTGTTCGAAAAATACGCCCAGGAAATTGACTGGAAACTGCTGGCGGCTATTTCTTATCAGGAATCCCACTGGGATACCCAGGCCACGTCTCCGACTGGCGTACGTGGTTTGATGATGTTAACCAAAAATACCGCGCTGAGCCTGGGCGTCAATGACCGTACCGATGCGGAACAGAGCATCAGCGGCGGCGCGCGCTACCTGCAGGATATGATGGCCAAAGTCCCGGAAACGGTGCCGGAAGAGGAGCGGATCTGGTTCGCGCTGGCGGCCTACAATATGGGCTATGCGCATATGCTGGATGCGCGAGCGCTGACGGCCAAAACGAAAGGCAACCCGGACAGCTGGTCAGACGTAAAGCAGCGCCTGCCGCTGCTGAGCCAGAAGCCATGGTATAACAAGCTGACGTACGGCTACGCGCGCGGGCATGAAGCCTACGCCTACGTGGAAAATATCCGTAAATATCAGATTAGCCTGGTCGGGTATCTGCTGGAGAAAGAGAAAGAGGCGACAGAGGCCAAACGGCTGGCTCAAAGTTACCCTGTCGTGGCGCCGGACGAGCTTAACCGTCCGTCGGCTTCAATTCTGCCTTTTGCTGCTTTTTCTGCTGACGGCGCATTCGAAAGAAATCGCTTAATAGCCCCGAACACTCTGGTGCAAGCACCCCGCCGATAGTCTTTACCTGGTGGTTCATCCCCGGGTGACCCAGCACGTCCATCAGCGAACCGGCCGCGCCGGTTTTTTCATCTCGCGCACCGAAGACCAGAGTTCCGATCCGGCTGTGTACCATCGCCCCGGAGCACATCACGCACGGCTCCAGCGTCACATACAGCGTGGTATCAAGCAGGCGATAGTTTTGCAGCACCAGACCGCCCTGACGAAGCGCCATGATTTCGGCGTGCGCCGTCGGATCGTGGCGGCCAATGGGACGGTTCCACCCTTCACCAATCACCTGGTTATTGTGGACCAGCACGGCGCCCACGGGCACTTCGCCCTCGTCCCAGGCACGCTGAGCGAGCGTTAGCGCGTGGCGCATCCAGTATTCATGTGAGAATTCAGGGTTGGACAACGGTTGATACTCCAGTCGAAAAGCGGGCGGCATTATACACACCCCTTATAGATAAGACTATTCGAGTTGCTGAAGTTCACCTGATGGCGTGACGCGCCAGCGGTGCTGGCAAAAATAGAGCAGCGGGTTGTCCTGCTTGCTGTCGCTGTAGCCGCTGTACAGGCGCAGTGGCGTGCCGATACGTTTTTCCAGCTGGACCACTTTTTCATGCCCCAGGCAGCGCATCGTCAACACCCAACCGCCGTAACCGCGGGCAATTTGCGTGGCGATAAGATTCACGCGCGGTAGCCAGGGGGTATCAAAGTAGACCTGCTCCACCAGCGTCTGCGGGGAGCCGGTAATCAGCCAGATATCGGCATCGTTCGCGTCGAGATAGCCGGTCAGGCGCGCCTGCACCACCGGGAACGCGGCAACGTGGCCGCGGAACCACTGCGCAAAATCCTGCTCGAGCTGTTTGAGGCGCGCTTCGCTGTGCCCAAACGTACATCCCCACAGCAGCAGGCTCATTGGCCATCGCGCCGCACGGCCTTTCACCAGCAGCGCGATCCCAATAACCGGTAAGAGCGGTAGCACGAGCAGCGCATTCAGAGGCTGACGCCGCAGCAGGTAACGCATAAACGTACCAAACATATCCTGCTGATGCAGCGTGCCATCCAGGTCGAAAAAGACAACGCGACGCCCGTGATTTGCCAAACCTTACTCCTCTGGGTCGTTGAAACCTAACAGCCAGGTAAACATGAACCCGGCGATCACCGCTACTAAATAGCCTAACAGATAGAGCACCACTTTTCCGGTCACGATGGTTAATGCCAGCGGTAACCCCGAGAGACCAAAGGTGATGACGGTGGCAACTTTCCAGTAGCTGATCAGCGCCCCGCCTACCGCGCCGCCCAGACAGGCCGCGAGGAAGGGTTTACCCAGCGGCAGCGTAACACCGAAAATCAGCGGCTCGCCAATGCCGAGCAGTCCGACCGGGAGTGCGCCTTTAATCATTTTTTTCAGACGCGCGTTGCGGGTTTTCATCAGTACCGCAATTGCCGCGCCGACCTGCCCTACACCCGCCATCGACAGGATAGGCAGCAGCGCGTTATAGCCGTGCGCCTGCACCAGCTCGACGTGGATCGGTACCAGCCCCTGATGCAGGCCGGTCAGCACCAGCGGCAGGAAAGTACCCGACAGCACCGCGCCCACTAACAGGCCGCCGCGGTCAATCGCCAGCGACGCACCGTGGGCAATGGCCTCAGAGATCCACCCGCCTAACGGCTGGAGTGCCACAATCGCTACGCTACCGGTAATCAGCGTGGTCAACAGCGGGTTGAGAATCAGCTCGATAGAGCCTGGCAGAACCGCGCGCAGCCGTTTCTCGATCCAGCACATCAGGATGACCACCAGCAGCACCGCGATCACCCCGCCGCGGCCCGGCTGAAGCGCCTCACCAAACAGCGTAATTTGCGCCAGCTGCGGGCTGGACAAGATGCCCGCCATCACCCCGCCCATTGCCAGCGATCCGCCAAACACCTTCGCGGTATTCACCCCGACCAGAATGTTCATGATGGCGAACACCGCGCTGCCGAAGATCCCGAGAATCCCCAGCAGGTTCGGATACTGCGTGGCGAAATCCCCCACAATATCCGGCCGCTTGAGGATATTGATGATCCCGGTGATCAGGCCTGAGGCAATAAACGCCGGGATCAGCGGAATAAAGACGTTTGCCAGCTGTCGCAGCGCGTCGCTCATGGGGGCTTTGTATTTCGCCTTCGCCTGGGCTTTGGTGCGCTCAGCATCGTCAATCGATACGCTCCCACTCACGCCCATCAGCGCGCGCATGGCATCGACAACCTGCGCCGCTTTCCCTGGGCCGACGATCAGCTGGTGCTGCTGCCCCTGTTTCACGTAGCCGCTGACGCCGGAAAGCTGCTTCAGACGCGGCACGTCAAGCTGGTCGTCGTCATGCACCTCGACGCGCACGCGCGTCATGCAGTTTTCGAGACGCTGAATATTTTGTTCCCCACCAATCCCCCGCAGGATACCGCTGGCGAGCGCTGCTGTTTTGTCCATACACGCCTCTGTTAGTGTTCTAATGCCGCCCGTAAGAAACCGTTATGCGCATCAAGTTTGGCTCTTGCGGCCGCCGCATCCAGCCCGCTTAAGATCATCAAAATGGCCGGTTTAACATCGTGATCGGTCTGTTTGAGTACCGCTTCCGCCTCTTCGCGGCCTGCGCCCGTCGCCTCCATCACCATGCGGCAGGCTCTGTCCACCAGCTTGACGTTGGTGGCCTGCATATCCACCATCAGGTTCTGATACACCTTGCCGAACTTCACCATCGCGCCGGTGGAGATCATATTGAGCACCAGCTTTTGCGCGGTCCCGGATTTCAGGCGCGTGGAGCCGGTGAGCGCTTCCGGCCCGACAACTGGCGAGATAGCAATAGCGGCCACCTGCGCAATCGGTGAGCCAGGGTTGCAGGAGATGGCGACCGTCGTGCAGCCGGTCTGGTTGGCGTATTCCAGCCCGCCAATCACGTACGGCGTACGCCCGGATGCCGCCAGCCCGACCACCAGATCCTTCGCGGTCAGATTAAGATCCTTCAGGTCATCCTCGCCCAGCTGTTTGTTGTCTTCCGCCCCTTCAACGGCTTTCAACAGCGCACCGGGGCCACCGGCGATCAGCCCAACTACCAGACCATGCGGGACCCCAAAGGTTGGCGGACATTCTGACGCGTCCAGGACCCCTAAACGCCCGCTGGTCCCCGCCCCCATGTAAATAATGCGTCCACCGGCCTTGAGGGCTTCCGCAGCCGCATCGACCGCTTTCGCCACCTCGGGTAATGTCTCTTTCACTGCCTGCGCGACCAGCGTATCCTGTTGATTAAAGCGGTTAACCAGCTCCAGGGTGGAGAGCGCATCCAGATCCATGGTTTGCGGGTTACGTGTTTCAGAAACAAGTGAGCCAAGATTCATTTTTGTACCTCAAGAATTTTTAATTCATAATAATCACACTATAATGGAATATAAAATTCATTCAGGCGAGCAAAATCCGTATTTGCGCAGATAATCACATTTTCGCCAGGAGACCGTATGAACTGTTTAATTCGCATTCGTCAGCGCTACGCAGGCTTTGCCCAAAGCGACAAGAAGCTGGCGGATTTTCTGCTTTCTCAACCCGATCGCGCGCGCCATCTCAGCTCGCAGCAGTTGGCGAGTGAAGCCGGGGTGAGCCAGTCCAGCGTGGTGAAATTTGCGCAGAAGATTGGCTTTAAGGGATTCCCCGCCCTCAAGCTGGCGATCAGTGAAGCGCTGGTCAGTAACCCTAACCCGCAGTCCATGCCGGTGCATAATCAGATCCGCGGAGACGATCCGATGCGGCTGGTCGGCGAAAAGCTGATCAAAGAGAACGTGGCGGCCATGCATGCGACGCTCGATGTGAATACGGAAGAGAAGCTGCTGGAGAGCGTGGCGATGCTGCGCGGCGCGCGGCGGATCGTTCTGACCGGCATCGGCGCGTCCGGACTTGTGGCGCGTAACTTTGGCTGGAAGCTGACAAAAATTGGCCTTAACGCCATCGTCGAGCAGGATATGCACGCCCTGCTGGCGACCGTACAGGCGATGGATCCTGACGATCTGCTGCTGGCGATCTCCTATTCCGGCGAGCGCCGCGAGATCAACATGGCCACCGACGAAGTCCTGCGCGTCGGCGGTAAAATTCTGGCGATCACCGGTTTTACGCCGAATGCCCTACAGCAGCGGGCCACGCGCTGTTTATATACCATTGCCGAGGAACAGGCCACGCGCAGCGCGGCTATCTCGTCCACCAGCGCACAAATGATGCTGACGGACCTGCTGTTTATGGCACTGGTGCAGCAGGATCTGGAGCGTGCGCCCGAGCGCATTCGCCACAGCGAAGAACTGGTAAAGAAACTGGTTTGACGCGTATAATGCCCGCCCAGTTTGTGTTGTCTCTGAGAATTTCCTGATGGCGCTGTTAATTACCAAAAAATGCATTAATTGCGATATGTGCGAGCCCGAATGCCCGAACCAGGCCATTTCGATGGGCGACAGCATTTATGAGATTAACAGCGACCGCTGCACCGAATGCATCGGCCACTATGAGACGCCGACCTGTCAGAAAGTGTGCCCGATCCCCAATACCATCCTGAAGGATCCGGCACACGTCGAGAGCGAAGAGCAGCTGTGGGATAAGTTTGTCCTGATGCACCACGCGGACAAACTTTAACTTTCGATGATCACCGTAGCGCTGGCATAGTGGCGCTCATCCGCGATCGTCACGTGGACGTGATTCACGCCCAGCTTCTCGGCCAGCTTTTGCGCCTCGCCCCATAAACGCAGGCTTGGCTTACCCAGCTCATCGTTAAACACTTCAAACTGGTTGAACGCCAGACCGTTACGAATGCCGGTCCCGAAGGCTTTGGCGGCCGCCTCTTTTACCGCAAAACGCTTCGCCAGAAAACGCACCGGCTGCTGATGCGCTTCCCAGATGGCCCATTCGTTATCGCTCAGCACGCGCCTTGCGAGGCGATCGCCGCTGCGGGCGATCACCGCTTCAATGCGGGCTATTTCCACGATATCGGTGCCTAAGCCCAGAATGGCCATTACTGACGCGCTTCCAGCATCAGGCGTTTCATTTCTGAGACCGCCTCTTTCAGGCCGCTCATCACCGCACGACCAATAATCGCATGACCGATATTCAGCTCATGCATCTCCGGCAGGGCAGCGATAGCCTTAACGTTATGGTAGGTCAGGCCGTGTCCGGCGTTAACCTTCAGCCCCAGGCTCGCCGCGTAGGTGGCCGCTTTGGCAATACGCTCCAGCTCTTTGGCTTGCTCAGCATCGTTTTTGGCATCGGCATAGCAGCCAGTGTGAATTTCGATATACGGCGCGCCAACGTCCGCTGCGGCTTTGATCTGCGCGAAGTCGGCATCGATAAACAGGGAAACCAGGATACCGGCATCCGCCAGACGTTTGCAGGCATCGCGCATTTTATCGATCTGCCCAGCCACATCCAGACCGCCTTCGGTGGTCACTTCCTGACGCTTTTCCGGCACCAGGCAGCAGAAATGGGGTTGAGTCTCGCAGGCAATGGCCAGCATCTCTTCCGTGACCGCCATCTCCAGATTCATGCGCGTATCCAGCGTCTGACGCAGAATACGCACGTCGCGGTCGGTGATGTGGCGGCGGTCTTCACGCAGGTGAACGGTAATGCCGTCGGCGCCAGCCTGTTCGGCGATAAATGCCGCCTGAACCGGATCGGGATAAGCCGTGCCGCGTGCGTTACGCAGCGTGGCAATGTGATCAATATTGACGCCTAACAGTAATTCAGCCATGACAATCCTCGGTATTTTGGTTCATTTCCCTTCCTTCTCCGGGAGAGGGCAACGTTAACGTTTCGGCATAAACTGCCTGAATAATTCGCGGCTCTTTAAGGGCTTGCCGCCAAGATACGGCTTG
>OKLR01000295.1_pt1 | contig 10066 bp, 18 predicted proteins | sample 1614281 | NCBI WGS metagenome assembly OKLR01 (sample SAMN04436920, study PRJEB24849) | human gut metagenome | biome: human gut; feature: NICU; material: stool | host: Homo sapiens | place: USA: Saint Louis, MO | collected 2012-05-13 | reverse complement strand
AGCTGCTGAAATGTTCAGAGTTTGGCGACGCGATTATCGCGAACATGTAATCCAGTTTCTGGGTTAAACAAGAACGGGAGCCTGATGGTTCCCGTTTTTTATTAGTTAACGAATTTATTCCCCAAAACTTTCCCCAAAACCCCTCCCCAAAACTGGCTATAAAATATCCTTTTCAAACGGCTATGACAGTCCAGTCTTTCCCCCTGTCATCATGGTATTTAGCCGTCTGCTGAGGTGATTTGTGGCCGAGTAATTTTTGCGTATCAACCCCCTGAGCCTCATACAATCTTTCTGAAAGCGAACGTTGTTCATGAAATGTAGGTGCAGTTCCCTTTTCCCATTCGATGCCGCATTTATTACGGGCTTTTTTAAAAGATGTCGTAAGGCTACTCGATGAAACACTGTCTCCTCTGGTTGCCTGAGAAGTCGAGTGGCGAAAGTGAACAAGGTATTTGCTTATCACTGCATCCCGGCATTTTGAAACCACATCACGAAGCGTCAACCCTAATGCATCGCATTTAAGATCAAGAGGGATGGCTAACCTTGAACCAGTCTTTTCCTGTTCGATATGCAGCATGTCGTCCCAAATATCAGAAAACTTCATTCTACAGATATCACCGAGTCGTTGTCCGGTTACCAGCGCTAGTAACATCCCACACTGTAGATAGGGCTGCATAGTTTCAGCCGCTTCATAAATTGACTTCCATTCTTCTAATGACAGTCGCTGTCTTGTAACTTTATGTCGAGGTTGCTTTGTTGCCATCGCCGGATTATATCCGGGAGGGACATATCCGGCATGCTGAGCTTCTTTAAACACGTCAACCAATACAATTCGCACGACCTGCGCCATGCGACTAAAACCATCATTCTTAATTGCATCAGTGATTTCAGCTATATCAATGGTCTCGATATCTTTCAGATATCGCATGCCACAATGTTCTCTGAACAGTCGAAGCGGTTTATTTTTCTGACGAAAAGAGTTTGGTCGTAATTCGTTATTCCTGAGGCGTTCTTCTTGAATTACAATATATTTATCAATCCATTCTGTAACAGTTATATCTGTTCTTTTCCCTTTCATCCTGGACAGGCGTTCATTAACGCTAAGAATCTGACGAGTTCTTTGTTCTGCAATAATGGCGTTAGCCTCGTTAGCTACCTGTTTTGCTTCTGCCTCATCTGTTCCAAGACTATGAAAGCGCCCAGTAGTCGGGTGTTTGTACTGCCAGTAAACTTTTCCTGTTCTCTTATCCAGCTTGCAATAGAGATTTGGAATGGAAATTTTGTGTGAGCGTGGTCTAGCAGCCATCAGCAATGATCCGTTTTAATCTGGGGTTAGAATTTGTAGGAACAACAGGTTCGGCTATCACTCCAACGTAACGTGCATCACGGTCCACCATCCAGTTGCGCCCGACCTTAACGGCAGGCGGGACCATCATTCGGCCCTTAGCATATTTTTTCAATACACGTTCACTTGGCGCTTGTTCACCAAACTCTTCCTGTGCCCAGTCGATTAATGAAATCATGCGGGACATATCATCCTCCACTTAACCGGCTGCACCCGGCTATCTCTTATAGAAAATGCATGATGAGCAACCACCACGGAGCCCATCATTACAGGTACGACATCTTTTTGTTTCGGTGTAATAAAGCTGGTGGACCATTTCCTTTGGCATGAGAACCGGCATCGGCACTCGGATAACTAGCTTCTTGAGCCTGTCGAGTTCCCCGGCCAGTTCCAGCAGGCGGGAGCGGCAATCCTCTGCCTCTTCACGCCACCAGGTTACATCGGCCTTGAGGCGGCGCATTCGCCGCTGTTTGAGTTTGCTGGCCATGGTTATTTACCTAATATCCATTGGTTACCAGCATGGGCTTGAAACTTAACTGAAGTGTCTGGCAGAAGCAGTTCCTGCACAACCTCGCCGGTTTCGACAAAGTAATAATTGCTGTTAGTTACATTGTTAATAAATAAACCCTGTCGTTCAGCCTCACTAAGCCCACCAATTATTTTCATGACTTTTTTACCAATCGGACGATAGTCAGGCTCTACCCCGGCTAACTTTGCCGCCGCATAGTTATGGTGGCAATCCATTAAAATGGTGTATTGCTTACCACGCAGAACTATTGGGTACACAGAAACGATGAAGCGTTTAAATCTCAATGCACGGTCGACAACTTTTGCTTTATCAAGATAGCGCTGACTGCTAATGAGTTTGCCCTTTATCACGACTTCACCTCCTGCTGCGGTGCTGCTGCAATCAGTCTGCTCCATGCGTCCTTTGAGTCTTCTGCGCCGTAATCAATAATTGAGTCGAACTCATCCAGCATTTCTTCTGTCGGCTCAACTGGCATCATTACCCAACCATCCGGAATCACCGCTGACCTGAAAGGCTTTCTCTCTTTTACCCAGGTAACCAGTGCCTGAATGCACTTCTCACAGGTTGCAGCAAGCATTTCATCTGACTCTGGAGCTGCTATTCCAGCGTTGCTGAGCGCCAGGCGCAGACCATCCGGAATCACCGGAGAGTTGCCATCGGCACCCTGAAGCATGGCGGCGCACATTGCGTCATATTCAGAAATTGGCTGCAACCTGTATCCATCAGGCACAGACACCGACTCTGGGTGGCGGCCATATTCTATTACCCTTCCCCACAACTGAAGTTGCTCGTTATCCGCATAGTCGCCAGATGGAACACCGCACATATCAAGGCAGTGAACTACTGCTCTTGCTTGTTCTGCCAACACCTTATCTTCATCGGACACTGGCGCTGGCGGTGCGGAGTAAAAATACTCATCCTCAATCCCATCAACGGGCTTTGAGAAGCCGATAAAATCACCATAATGCCAAGGATAGGGGCCGTATGGTTCATAGGTCACACGACGCCACCGGTGGATAGCAGGCTCCGCTTCGAGCGATGCCAGCGCGATACGCGCCAGCTCATTCAGGATTGCCACATCAGCGTGACCGAGGGTGTAACCGGCCTTTAAATCGGCAACCGCTTGCACTGCCTGTTTGTCGATGTTGCTCATTGGGCGGCCTCCTCGCAGACGTGCATTTCAGGCTCATCAGCCTTGTAGTAACCACCACAGATTTTGCAGGGAACTACCGGAACTTCATCGTAATTTGAGGTTCCAGTAATCATGATTTTTCTCCATGACGCTGCGCGGCGATAGCTTTGTGCTCGTCGATAATTTCCACGACTTCTGCATGGACCAATCCTTCAAGAGAGATAACACCTGTGTCGCTTATACCCGCCAGGCTGATCAGTTCTACAAGACGCCGCGCTTTCTTCACGCTAATTTCCGGCGCTATCACGCTGCGGGTAACTTTCTTCTTGCCCTTTGCAGCCGCGGAAGCTTTATCCTTCTGAAGAACCTCACCGGCCTTTTCCCCGAACTCTTTTACTCGGTCAACGGCCACCTCTACGGACACAGTCCCAGACTTAACTTCTTTCTGAACGTCATGGTTAGCTGTGCTAAGAAGCAGAAGCTTTTCGACAGTAGGAACAGACTTGTTGACTAGTTTTGCGATCTCGCTGGTGGTCTGGTTGAAAGCGTTATGCAACTCCTGAATAACTGCAGCCTGTTCCATGTCGGAGAGCGGCAGCTGGTTGTTACTGGTCATGATGCGAGCCAGGCGCTGAACATCGTTACCGTTGAACGGCATGATGTGAATGCGGTCCACTGGCTTGCCAGCTTCAGCGCAGCGCGCATAGCAGCGGCGACGGCGGTGACCTTCTACAACCCATACGCCACCTTCATCACGCGCGATAACTTCCAGCGGTGGAACTGATCCGCCGTTCATCAGATAGTTGAACAGGTCATCATCAGCCTGTCGGGTGCGCTCATCATCTTCACGCTTGTTGAAACCTTCACGAACGTGGATATCGGAAAGAGCGATAAACATCCCGGTATCGGTGCGTTTAATAACCCCGGACTTGGTCATTTGCTTGAATGAGTTAGACATCAGAGAGCAACCTCGTTATTCAGGGAAATGACTATTGGAGACAGCTCACGCAATTCTCGCTGCGCTTCCAGCAGGTGCATGTTGGTAGGCGTTTTGGTGTGGCGCTCTTCGATGCGGTCACACTCTTTGGCCCAACTGGCAACATCCTCACGTAGGGTGGCGTTCTGCTCAGCCAGTTCTTTACGCTGCGCCAACGCTTCACAGAGCGCGACGCTGGTAACATCAAGGCGTGTAGCCAGTTCGTTAACCATCCAGCCGTAAGCAGCAGGGAGGAGAGGGGCTGCCTTACGAGCTGCGTCGATAAGCTGCTCTCTGGTCATGCGTGGTTGTAACTCGGTGACGTTCTGTGTGTTCGTCATGGTTAGTTTCTCCGTGTTTTACGCGCTCTGCACAGCGCTGAATTTTGGTTGCACGAATCCCGGCACTTGAATGCTGCCAAATTCGTATTTATTCATTAGGTATTAAAAATATTCGCGATTATCAGAACGAACGCGTTCGAGAATAATTTTTGCTTCATCCAAGGTTGGTGCAAGCAAGGCTTTCTCTATCGCTCTGGCAAAACTAATAGCATCGCATTCGTAGCTGTCTGCCCGTGATTCCCAATCAGATGCCTCTTCTTCAGCAGAAGAAATACGGTCATCGTATTCATATTCCAGCTCGTGGCGAACCTCGGCGCGAAGACTTTCACGAATAATGTCTGACGCTTCTTCAAGCGGAAGAATGACCAGTAAATTTTCGGGCTGATAAGTACCATATTTAACAGCCAAATCATTTGTAGACATGCTACCTCCAGAAAAAGCGCCCGCCGCTGAGCGGGCTAATAACATTTTTCCAATCCAACCAGAACAGGCTCATCGTCTCCTGTTGGTTGAGATGGCGTTATTACCATCACCAAGCACCCGGAGGATGCTTGAGGCTGGCAGCCATAATCGACACTGCAATGCCGACACGTTACTTCTCCACAATTGGGAGCGCGTTCCCCTGAGGTTGATTTAACGACTGAGGCCTCTCAAGGAACCGGCTGAACGCGCTTTCAGTTGTGTAAAAGGGGCGGTCGACATTAAGGACATTCACAACTGCCGGCCGCCAAGACTACACACAGAAATGAAAACGTTGCCTGTCTTTTCACCACATCAGGCTCGGTGGTATTCTTGGAGTTCTCACACAGCCAAGAAGATAAACCTATGAATAACGATATTATTGGGTTAAGACTCACTGCTATTGAAGCTGCGATTAAGACCATTTCAGCTGCAATATGTGCTAATGAGGGCCCACTATCAGATGACCTGCATAACCAAATAAAATTATTGCGCGATCAACTCTCAAGCCCAGAAAACACTGTTAAACAGGAAGCCATCACCTATCAGACCATTAAGCTTCTTGATTCTCTTAATTGCGACCCGTGGGATCCGTTTTAAAAAACTTCTCATTGAAGGCCGCCATTTTAGATTTTGAACGAGCCCTTCGTTCGGAATGAAGGGTAAGTTGCATGTCCGATAGAGCGCTAAAAACGGCAGCATTGAACGCCAGAAACTCCGATTCATCACTGCACTCAGCAGTAATTTGCCCATTAACAACCAACTCTATCTTCATTTCTGATGCCCACAATGTTCGCTGCTGATGGATTTAATATTAGACATCTTACATTTTCAGTCAAGTTAAATTTGTAAGTTTACTTACTATTATTTTTTGAGCACTAAAAAGCCCGCGCGAAAGGCGGGCTTGTAAGGGGCGGGCTTGGTCTAAAGATCAATGATTATTTGCTTAACTATACCAATTAGATTGGTTTCTTGATTCACCTCAATGGGTTTGAACGCCGGATTTAGTGGAATCAGGTACGAAAAAGGGGGATCTATCGCTAATTTTTTTAAGGTTGCCTCACCGCCAGAAACCGTTTGAGCCACGACAATTTTACCGTTTGCTTCATCCACGAAGCCGAACTCGGGCTCAACAATTACAATAGAACCTTCAGGAATACTCAACTCCTTACTGGAAGTCATTGAATCCCCTTTAACCCTCAAAGCAAAAGCTGAATCGGAAAGCTTGCGAGTCGTTTTAACTTGCTCATTGCTTGGATTGCCAATTACTTCAGTCCAATTGCCGGCTTGTACCCAGGATATCAGAGGGACCTCTCTGGCAGACATTAAGTTGATGTTAATGCCATTTTCGATATCACCTGAACCAAAAACCAACCACTCCGGAGAGCACTGAAGACACTTACACACCAGTATCAAGTTTTCACCAGAAAGTTTAGTTAAATCACTTTCCCACTGGGTCACAGCAGACGCGCTTACTCCGGCCCACTCAGCGACATCGCGCTGGGTAAGTTTTTTCTGCTTTCTTCTGAATCTCAGTCTGCTGCCAACGGTATCCATATAATCTCCTCGGAATGCACGTTAGCAATCTTACATTTTATTGACGTAAGTATGCTGTCCATATACGATGTAAGAATGCTAACTAATGAGGGTTCAAACCATGCATAAAGGGACAGTCGTCGACTACTACGGCGGCATTTCTAAAACCGCAGTTGCCTTAGGGGTAACTCACAGTGCCGTATGTCAATGGGGAGAGGTCATTCCAGAAAAACAGGCTCTTTACATCGAAAGAATTACAAACGGGAAGCTGAAATACGACGCCTCTCTCTACAGCAAATTTAACAATTCTCAACACAAGCAGTAACCACAGAAAAGAGGATATGGCCGTGGGTATAGAACCTGAATGGAAAGTTGAGAAGCAGCCCGCCTGGCTGGTGGCCGCAATCAGGAAGACGATTGCCGCGTTGCCAGGAGGATACGCTGAAGCGGCGGAAATTCTGGACGAAACCCAGAATTCACTCTTTAACCGCCTTCGTGCTGGTGGCGACCAGATCTTTCCAATGGGCTGGGCAATGGTGCTTCAGAGAGCTGCTGGCGTAAGTTACATCGCTGACGCGTACTCTCGTGAAACTGATAACGGAATACACGTTCCCGGCGCCGTGCCTGATGATGAAAACGAAGAGATTGGCCTGAAGCTGGCCGAGCTGGTGGGGAGGCTTGGTGAGCTGGTTAATGCTTACCGTCATTACATTGAAGATGGTGTAGTTGACCGGAGCGAGTGGAAAAGTCTTAACGATATCGCATATCAGTTCAGGGTCACTCTCATGACGTTCCTGAACCTTATTTCCCGTGTTTATTGCCTCCCAGAAATGGGTGAGGCCCGCGAGTGTGCAGCTCCGGGCCCCTTGGCGTGTCGTATCAGTGGAGAAACTAACGCATGAACAGTGTAACGGCAAACAACCGTCTCCCGCAACTACGTGGTATTCCCGTTGTTGGAACCTCGTCGTTTCGGTATGAGCGGATGGTATCAGGCCGCTGGGTTCCATGTAACCACAGTAGGGCTATGGCGATTGTGGGCGTCTGGCGTCGGAAGGGGAGAGCGCTATGCGAGAACTTAACCGGAGATTCAAAGACCACTACGGCGTCCCGGTCCGCGTCATCAGATGGGAGCCAGAGACTCGACGCGTTATATACCTTCGCGAAGGGTACGATCATGAGTGCTTCAGCCCTCTTGAGCAATTCCAGCGTAAATTTACAGAGTTAAAGGACGACCATGAGCACTAAATTAACCGGTTACGTTTGGGACGCTTGTGCCGCTTCTGGCATGAAGCTGTCCAGCGTTGCCATCATGGCGCGTCTGGCTGACTTCAGCAGTGATGAGGGTGTTAGCTGGCCTTCTATCGCCACTATCGCACGTCAGATTGGGGCTGGTGAGAGCACAGTTCGCACGGCTATAAGCCAGCTTGAGAAAGATGGTTGGCTGACCCGCCAGCAGCGCCGTAAGGGTAACCGTAACGCCTCCAACGTTTATCAACTTAACGTTACAAAGCTCCGTGATTCTGCCTTTTCTCACCTGTCAGAATCTGACGCGTCAAAATATGACGCATCAAAATCCGACCCGTCAAAATTTGATGCGTCGAAAAACAGCAATAACGGCAGTTTTCACCCGTCAGAATCTGGTGGGGATCCGTCAGTAAAATCAACTACTGATCCATCAGATAAAAAACCTTCTTGTCAGGTTGCCCAGCAACCCGACGATGAGAGTGGTGGCAAGAAGCCTGATCCTGAAGTTTTGCTGACTGACAATTCAAAATCGGTACTGAAACATCTCAACCAGGTCAGCGGTTCGCGTTTCCAGAATTGCTCTGCGTCACTGGACAACATCCGCGCAAGACTTCGCGAAGGTTTCACTCCTGATGAGCTCATGCTGGTAATCGACTACAAGCACGAGCACTGGAAAGGCTTGAAGGATTACCAGTACATGCGGCCTAAAACTCTGTTTATCCCCGGCAACTTTCCTGGTTATCTCCAGGTAGCTACACGTTGGGAAAAGAGCGGTAAACCAGCTCGCGACAAATGGGATGAGCTTCGCGCCAAGAAGAGTACCGGCGTGTTTGTCGAGTCATTCCAGGACAAAAAGTATGAAGTCCCTTCTAACTCAGGTTTTCGTGTATCTGGAGGTCCTCAATGAGCCTGATGAAAGAACTTGAGATGTTCATTGCCGCTAACCCTGGGTTAACCAGCCGCGATATCGCTGAGCAGTTTGCTGATTTCAATGTCGAGTCTGTCCAGCGCGCTGTATGCCGCCTTCACGACCTGAACTTCCTTACCCGCGAGTTTAAGGGGAAAGAGTGCCGGTACTACGCTGTGAATTCCGAAGTTGTAGCCAGCGCAAACAAGCAGCCAGTGGATAAGGGTCTTGATGAGCTGGTGAAACGTGCGGAGGAACTTCAGAACGGTGGACTTTATCGCCGCGCCGCAACCCTCTGGATGGATATTTTCAAACGTTCAAAGGTAATGACGCTGCGGGAACGCAGCCTGAAGCAGCGCCAGCAGTGCCTGAGAAAGGTTAAGCAAGCGAAGAGCCAGAGTGAATGGTATCTGGCTGGCCAGTTTAACGGGGGGCACTGATGAAATACTCACTGATTTACGCTGATCCTGCCTGGGAATACGGGAACACTATCAGCAACGGTGCAGCCACTAACCACTACGGCACGATGAAACTCATCGACATGAAGCGTCTTCCTGTCTGGGAACTGGCCGCTGATGATGCTGTTCTGGCCATGTGGTTCACCGGTACGCATACCCGCGAGGCTATCGAACTGGCAGAAGCCTGGGGCTTTAAGGTTCGAACCATGAAGGGTTTCACCTGGGTGAAGTTAAACCAGCTGGCAGAGCAGCACATCAACAAAGCACTCCAGTCTGGCCGAGTGGAGGACTTTTACGACTTCCTCGACCTGCTGAACACGCAGACCCGCATGAACGGGGGCAATTACACCCGAGCCAATACGGAAGACCTGCTGATAGCCACCAGGGGGAATGGACTTGAGCGCCAGTGCGCAAGCATCAAGCAGGTTATCTACAGCCCACTCGGCGAGCATAGCCAAAAACCATGGGAAGCTCGTCACCGTCTCGAAAAACTGTACGGTGACGTTCCGCGCATCGAACTCTTCAGCCGTTGCGGCGCGCCTGGCTGGGACCATTGGGGAAATCAGGCCGAGTCTGCTGCTGTTGAAATGATCCCCGGCACTGTGATTCCGGTTATTAAACCTCAGGAGCGCGCCGCATGAAACCTGAATTAACGCCGCGTCAGAATGAAGTTTATGAAGCTATCAAGGTTCACATTGAAAAAGTTGGCTTTCCACCAACGTTGATAGAGCTTGCTGAACTGATTGGTTGCTCATCGCAGAACGCTGCTGCTGAGCATGTGAAGGCGCTAAAGAAAAAAGGTTACCTCTCCATTGCTCCTGGCGCTGCCAGGGGCATTACCGTCGTCAAAACAGAACTGGATGCTGATCCGGTAGCGATCATTAAAGGTCTGTTATCCGGTGGAGACAAGGCAAGAGTTAACGCTGTTGAATGGCTGAAAAAACAGGGAGTGACTGTATGAAACTGGTGCTCCCGTTCCCTCCGAGCGTAAACACCTACTGGCGAGCCCCCAATAAGGGGCCGTTGGCAGGACGCCATCTCATCAGTGCTGCTGGCCGCAAATATCAGAGCGCTGCTTGCGCTGCGATTATTGAACAATTACGCCGCCTGCCTAAACCAACCACAGCGCCAGCGGCGG
>OKLR01000287.1_pt1 | contig 10244 bp, 9 predicted proteins | sample 1614281 | NCBI WGS metagenome assembly OKLR01 (sample SAMN04436920, study PRJEB24849) | human gut metagenome | biome: human gut; feature: NICU; material: stool | host: Homo sapiens | place: USA: Saint Louis, MO | collected 2012-05-13 | reverse complement strand
CCTTTATTCAAATTCATCCCAGCCGTCTAACTGCCTGCTCTCTTTTTGCATCTCGCGCTGAAAAATCTCCTCCAGCTCGCGTCTGGCTTCCCGCACGCGGGATATCTGCAGGGTATCACTATGCACCGGCATTAACTCACGCAGCATCCGCATATCGAGGCGCCGAAAATGCAGCTGGGCGCGCTGCGCCTGATGGGGATGCATGCCGAGCGAGATAAGCGCTTTTCGTCCTAGCTCCAGCGCGCTGGAGAAGGTTTCGCGGGAAAACTGCGCCACTCCCGCCTGCAGCAGCTCATGGGCCTCAACGCGTCCCCGCGCTCGCGCCAGAATATGGAGATGTGGAAAGTGTTGTTGACACATCTCCACCAGCTTCATGGTATCTTCCGGCTCGTTGCAGGTGATAACGATCGACTGCGCGTCTTCGGCTCCCGCCGAGCGCAGGAGCTCCAGCTGCGTCGCATCGCCAAAATAAACTTTATAGCCATATTTACGCATCAGATTGACCGCGCTGATATCGCGCTCCAGTACCGTAATACGCATTTTGTTCGCCATCAGCAGACGGCCAATCACCTGGCCGAAACGCCCAAAACCAACGATGATCACCTGCGGTTTGTCATCTTCAACCCACGGAGCCTCGCCCTCCTCTTCAGGTTGGTTCAATCGCCGCGAAAGGACTTTATCGATGAGCTTCATCAGCAGCGGCGTGGTCATCATCGATAATGTCACCGTCACCAGCAGCAGGGCCATCTGATCGTTTTGAAACAGACGAAGCGAAGCGGGGAGTGAGAACAGCACAAAGGCAAACTCGCCCCCCTGGCTCAGCACGCCGGCAAACTGCACCCGTTCAGAGCTGCGCAGGCCATAAACCCGTGCCAGAAGATACAGGACGAGACCTTTTACCGTCACCAGTATCGCGACGCTGGCCACAACCCACAGTAAATGGGTATAGAGCACCCCAAGGTTCAGCGCCATGCCAACGGAAATAAAGAACAGCCCGAGGAGAAGCCCTTTAAACGGCTCAATGGCGATTTCCAGCTCGTGGCGATACTCGCTCTCTGCCAGCAGGACGCCGGCGATAAAGGTCCCCAGCGCCATCGACAAACCGAGCGCATCCATAAACAACGCCGATCCAAGAACCAGCAGTAGCGTCGCCGCGGTGAAGACCTCCCGCACGCCGGAGCCGGCGATAAACCGAAATACCGGCCTCAGCAGATAACGACCTCCAACCAGCATTCCGCCGAAGGCCAGCACCTTCATCCCGATGGTGAGCCAGTTAAAATGGTCGTCACCTGACCCTGCGAGCAGGGGAACCAGCGCCAGGGCCGGGATCACAGCCAGATCCTGAAACAGCAGTACGGAGAAGCCCAGCTGCCCGGACTCGCTGCGGCTCATGCCTTTCTCCCGCATCAGCTGCAGCGCCATCGCGGTGGAAGACATCGCCAGCCCAATTCCGCCAACCACCGCAGCGCGCCATGAGAAGTCGCTAAGCATGAGCAAACCGCCAAGTATCAGCGCGCTGAAGGCGACCTGAGCGGCCCCGACGCCGAAAATGGAGCTTCTCAGCCGCCACAGCTTGGACGGATTCAACTCCAGTCCGATGATAAACATCAGAAAGACGACGCCTAATTCTGAGAAGTGAAGAATTTCATCCACATCGCTGATGAAGCCTAATCCCCAGGGGCCGATGGCGATACCGGCCAACAGATACCCGAGCACGGCACCAATACCCAGCCTCGCCGCCAGCGGCACCGCCACTACGGCGGCAAACAGAAATAACACCCCGGCCAGCAGTAAATCAGCTCCCGCCATTTGGACCTCCCGCCGTTACAGGGTTAGCCAGCCAATCGCGGTAGGCGCGAGCGCGGCTTTTCAGATCGTCGGGTGATTGCCGACGCGCCCAGTAGACGATAATCGGGCTCATCCAGTGCATGCGGCACATACCGGCGGTCAGTTCGAAAGGGCGGAGAATATCATTCATCGGATAACGATGGGCATCGCGCCGGTAGGCGCTCTCCGGCTCGCCGGTAGTAATGACGCTACGCCAGTACTTTCCCGCCAGCTGATTCCCTCCCGCCCCGCTGGCAAAGCCGCGGCTGAGCACCCTGTCCAGCCACTCTTTCATCAGCGCCGGGCAGCTCCAGGTATAGAGCGGATGCTGGAAAACAATCACCTCATGCTGGCGCAGGAGATCCTGCTCGCAGGCGATATCGATAAAAAAATCCGGATAGTGCGCGTAGAGATCGTGCACGGTAACATTCGACAACTGTAAGGCCGGTTCAAGCAAAACCCGGTTGGCCACGGAATCCTGAGATTCTGGGTGGGCATACAGCAGCAAAACTTTCGCTGTCTGAGACATCTTTCCCCTCCCGAACGTCTTCTGGCGGCCTGTGCAGCGGCTGCGTCCCGACGCAACCAGAATGACTTTGTGTATCATCTTCATTTTGGGCTACCATTGCGGCCCGGTTGAGCGATTCGCTCGACACTACATTATCATAATGACAAATTAACATAGTCAGAACATACGGCGCCTTATGATTGTTTTCTCCTCCTTACAAATTCGTCGCGGCGTACGCGTCCTGCTGGACAACGCTACCGCCACCATCAACCCTGGGCAAAAAGTCGGCCTGGTGGGTAAAAACGGCTGCGGTAAATCCACGCTGCTTTCGCTTTTGAAAAACGAGATTAGCGCCGACGGCGGCTCAATGACCTTCCCCGGCAGCTGGCAGCTGGCCTGGGTTAATCAGGAAACGCCTGCGCTTGCGCAGCCGGCTATTGACTATGTTATTGATGGCGATCGCGAATTCCGCAAGCTGGAGGCGGACCTGCACGAAGCCAACGAACGTAATGACGGCCATGCCATCGCGACGGTCCACGGTAAGCTGGACGCCATCGACGCCTGGACCATCCGCTCGCGTGCGGCCAGCCTGCTCCACGGGCTCGGTTTCAGCAACGAACAGCTTGAAAGACCGGTGAGCGACTTTTCCGGCGGCTGGCGTATGCGTCTCAACCTCGCGCAGGCGCTGATTTGCCGTTCCGATCTGCTGCTGCTTGATGAACCGACGAACCACCTCGATCTCGACGCGGTCATCTGGCTGGAGAAGTGGCTCAAAGGCTACCCGGGGACCCTGATACTGATCTCCCACGATCGCGATTTTCTCGATCCGATCGTCGACAAAATTATCCATATCGAACAGCAAACGATGTTCGAGTACACCGGCAACTACAGCTCATTTGAAGTGCAGCGCGCGACCCGTCTTGCGCAGCAACAGTCGATGTATGAGAGCCAGCAGCTGCGCGTCGCGCATTTGCAGAGCTACATCGACCGTTTTCGCGCTAAAGCCACCAAAGCTAAACAGGCGCAAAGCCGTATCAAAATGCTCGAGCGTATGGAGCTCATCGCCCCTGCCCACGTTGATAACCCGTTTCACTTTAGCTTCCGCGCGCCGGAAAGCCTGCCCAATCCCCTATTGAAAATGGAAAAGGTCAGCGCCGGTTATGGCGAGCGCGTGATTCTCGACTCAATCAAGCTGAATCTGGTTCCCGGTTCGCGCATCGGTCTGCTGGGGCGTAACGGGGCCGGTAAATCGACGCTGATTAAACTGCTGGCCGGCGAGCTACAGCCGCTGCAGGGTGAAATTGGTCTGGCGAAAGGCATCAAGCTTGGCTACTTTGCCCAGCATCAGCTGGAGTTCCTGCGCGCCGACGAATCCCCGCTGCAGCATCTTGCCCGTATTGCGCCGCAGGAGCTGGAGCAGAAGCTGCGCGACTATCTGGGCGGTTTCGGCTTCCAGAGCGATAAAGTCAACGAAGAGACAAAGCGTTTCTCCGGCGGCGAGAAAGCGCGCCTGGTGCTGGCGTTAATCGTCTGGCAGCGGCCTAACCTGCTGCTGCTTGATGAACCCACCAACCACCTCGATCTCGATATGCGCCAGGCGCTAACCGAAGCGCTCATTGATTTTGAAGGCGCGCTGGTGGTGGTTTCGCACGACCGTCATCTGATTCGCTCCACCACCGATGACCTTTACCTGGTGCACGACAGCAAAGTCGAACCTTTCGATGGCGATCTTGAAGACTATCAGCAGTGGCTGAGCGACTCGCAAAAGCAGGAAAACCAGACATCGGAAGAGCCAAAGGAAAACGGCAACAGCGCCCAGGCGCGTAAAGATCAGAAACGCCGGGAAGCCGAGCTGCGTACGCTGACCCAGCCGCTGCGCAAAGAGATCGCCCGACTGGAAAAAGAGATGGAGAAGTTCAACGCGCAGCTGGCGCAGGCGGAAGAGAAGCTGGGCGACAGCGAATTGTACGATCAAAGCCGCAAAGCCGAGCTCACCGCGTGTCTACAGCAGCAGGCCAGCGCGAAGTCCGGGCTGGAAGAGTGTGAAATGGCCTGGCTGGATGCCCAGGAGCAGCTGGAGCAGATGCTGCAGGAAGGCTAGCGGCAATATGCCATACGTGAAGGCGGGCTAACCCGCCTTTTTTCATCCTCCGCACCGTGGCTTAGCGCTGCGCCGCCAGCCGGGCGCGGATCTGCGACAGCGAGACATAGCCGTACAGCTTGCCATCCAGAAAGCGCGTTTTTAACTCGCCCTGCTGCTCCTGTTCCAGCGTTTGCCCATCGTACAGCTGCAGTTCCCCCAAGGCGTCGCGTTCCACGCGCAGCAGACCACGCGCCGAACGTTTAAGACCATTATCGGTTTTCGGCTCCTTAAAGAGGGCTCTTCCCTCGCCGTTCACCTCCCCCCAGGTTGCCTTCATCGCGAAGCCGAAGGTATCGCGGGTGTTGTACTGGTAGGTAAATGAACCCACGCCGAACACCACGTTAGCGCTGGCAAAGCCTTTCGCTTCCAGGCGACGCAGGATCTCATCCGCTCTGGCGAGAGTAATGGAATCGCCGTAAATCAGGCCGACATGCGGATCCAGCACCTTGTATCCTTTTTCGTTGATAGTGCCGCCAAAGATTTCCCACAGAACCTCCACGGAGCCTTTCTCCTCGGCGCTGCGCTCGCTGCGGGTGTCGTCGTCAGCTGCGGTTCCGCACAGAATCGCCACCGGATCGCCGCTGTCCGGACGGAATACCACGCGCCCCTGACGCTGCATAATTATTGCCTGCAGCTCGCGGGTGTATTCGGTCAGCACCTGCCAGTAGTCCCAGGTATCCGAGACGATAGAGACGAAACCCTGCGGGTGGACTTCGGTAATCAGCCGGCGAAAGGTTTCAATTTCCCGCTCGCGCTCGCCCATACACATCACGCTGTGTTCCGTAGCCGGAATGCTGGCGCCGATGAGCTCATCTTCACCGCGAGTGTAATAATCACGGGCATACAGCAGCGAAGGCAGGCTATCGGTCCCTTTGAAGCTGGCCAGATGTCCGCAGCCCGACTGCGCAGTGTCGTGCAGTCCGGACATCCCCCGAAACGAAAAGTCGTGACATTGGAAATCAAGGTGCGTCAGATCGCTACAGGTTTTCTCCGCCCAGCGTTCGCAAATCAGGCGATAGTGGTGGGCGATGGTCGCGTTGGTTGACGCTTTCCACAGCTCCGCCGAAAGCACCGTCTCCAGATAGTTCACCAGCCAGAAGAACTCAGATTGCGTATTGGTGATGGTCAGCACCGGTCCTTTCATCGGCACCTTGGTGCCTTCATCCAGCGCTTTGATATGCAGCGGTAAATAGCCAAGCCGATGCAGAGCGCGAATAGGCTCCACCCCAACCGTATCGCGCCCCAGATAGCCGTCCATCACCTGCTTATACTCGTTCACGACCTCCTCTTCCGGGCGGGCGAAAAACGCCTCGTTAAACAGATCGACCAGGAACCACTGCAGAAAGCCCTGCAGGCCGAAAAACACCAGCTTGCCATCGGCCTGCGGCGACTGGAAAAAACGATCGCTGCGCGGGGTAAAGTTAGAGTAAACCTTCGTTGTCCCCTGCGGATACTGCACGCGATGGGAAACTTTATAACCATCAATGGCCAGAATCGGATTTATTTTCATCATGTTATCCCCAATGTGCGCGGTAGATGGCGTCAATATCGATAAGCTCCAGCTGCGGATGAGCCAGGGCAGGAGAAGTCAAAGAGGTGGTGGCGTAAACGGCATCGATGCCGTTATTCAACAGATGCTCTACGCCTTTGGAAAAAATACCGTGGGTGACGTACAGACTCACGCTGCGGGCGCCCGCCTCGCGCAGCACCTGCGCCGAGCCGATAAAGGTGCCGCCAGCGTCGCAGAGGTCGTCAACAATAAGCACCGCTTTCCCCGCGACATCACCGGTCAGCAGGGAAAAACCGGTTAACGCGCCGCTGGCAAGATCACGCTCTTTACCGAGGATCGCGAACTCTCCGGCACCGCAGGCTTTAGCCACAGGATGAATCTTCTTTAGCGCACCGGCATCCGGCGCCACCAGCATCAGCTCCCCGGCAGCAATAGCCTGACGCAGACCGGCGCTCTGCAGAAGACAGTGCTGTTGAGCCACCGTGACCATGTTATTGACTGCCGCCGCTGCGGCATCGCTGTGCGGGTCAAGCACCACGACTTTGTCAAAGCCAAGGGTATTAAGCTGCCTGGCAAAGACCTTCAGCGCGAAGCTGTCTCCCGGTACCATATGACGATCCTGACGCGCCCACGGCAGCCACGGCAGTTCCAGATGGCTAAACGTCACGTCGGTAACATGACGCACGGCCTCCACCAGCTGCGCCAGCAGCATAAAATCGTTCATGTCGCGCAGAGCAACCGCCCGGATGCGCATCAGACGGGCGGAAGGCGGTAGTGGATCGGTCACCTTCAGCCACACAGCGCCATCGGGAAAGACGCCGCTGGCAAGCGTAAACGCTTCATCATCCAGTTCCAGGGTAAATTTTTCGCTCATGATGACCTCCGCTCATTAAATTATGTCCCTAAGACACAATCAATAATGTCCCTAAGACACATATTGTGCAAGCGTTAAATGTCATTTAAGCGGAGATGTGAATTAAGCAGTTGAAAAACAATAATAAAAATGTAGGCTTGCTGCTCAGGAAGGGGCTGGTACACTTGTCAGCGTTCTTTTCCGCTGCGAGCGCTCTATGACCAACGATGCCGAATACCTCAGCCAATACGATGCCAGCCGCTTTCCCTCGCCGCTGGTGACCGTCGATAGCGTCCTGTTTACCCTGCATGAAGGGGCGCTGTGCGTTCTGCTGGTTGAGCGCGCTAATCCACCGCAGCAGGGGGCGTGGGGGCTACCCGGCGGCTTTATCGATCTGGCGCACGATGATTCAACCCGCGCCACGGCGCTACGTAAGCTCACGGAAAAAACCGGGATTTCACCGTCATGGCTGGAGCAGCTCGACACCTTCTCCGGGCCGGATCGCGATCCGCGCGGCTGGAGCCTGACTATCGCCTGGTTTGCGTTAATCTCGTGGGTAGAGTGTCAGCCGCATATCGCCAGCGTCAGCGATGCCCGCTGGGTGCCGGTGGCGCAGCTGGATAGCTATTCGCTGGCTTTCGATCATCAAAAGATTATCGACGCCGGTCTGCATCGCTTACGCCAAAAAACGATGTACTCTTTACTGCCGGTTTACTGTCTGCCGGAGACCTTTACCCATGGTCAGCTGCTGGAAGCCACGGAAATCATCCTTGGTCAGCCGATTCAACGCAAAAGCCTGATTCGCCGCTTCGAAGCCTCCGGAATGTTTGAAGAGACCGGTGAAACAGCGGCAACCGGCGCGCGGAAAGCGCGGCTATGGCGGCGTAAACCCGGCGTCGATTTTCATCTCTTTTCACGTAACCTGCTGACCGATTAGCCGCAAGGCCACATATGGGCTAACCTGCGCACTTCATGCGCGGTATAGTATGTTATAAAGATTATTTATTGCTCTGGTGCTATGGTTGATATCACTCCTACAGAAATGACGCCCCCTGAAGACGACTCGCAGCAGTTTCATCCGATGCGCGGCGTAGGCAATCGTCATTTGCAAACCATGTTGCCGCGGCTAATCCGTCGCAAACTCCCCTTTACTCCCCACTGGCAGCGTCTGGAATTGCCGGACGGCGATTTTGTCGATCTGGCATGGAGTGAAGACCCTTCTCAGGCGCGCCATAAACCTCGTCTGGTGGTATTTCATGGCCTGGAGGGGAGCCTACACAGCCCTTACGCACACGGACTTATCCATGCGGCAATGCAGCGCGGCTGGCTGGGCGTGGTAATGCACTTTCGCGGCTGTAGCGGCGAACCCAACCGGAATAACCGCATCTACCACTCGGGCGAAACGGAAGACGGCTCCTGGTTTCTGCGCTGGCTCCAGCGCGAGTACGGCACGGTTCCCACCGCCGCGGTGGGATATTCGCTCGGGGGCAATATGCTGGGCTGCCTGCTGGCAAAAGAAGGCGACGCTATTCCCGTTGATGCCGCGGTTATCGTATCGGCGCCGTTTATGCTGGAAGCCTGTAGCTATCATATGGACAAAGGTTTCTCCCGCGTTTATCAGCGCTACCTGCTCAACCTGCTGAAAGCCAACGCCGCGCGTAAGCTAAAAGCCTATCCCGGCTCTCTGCCCGTCGATTTACGCCAGCTAAAAAGCATGCGCCGTATCCGCGAGTTTGACGATTGCATTACGGCCAGGATCCACGGTTTTGCCGATGCGCTGGACTACTATCGCCAGTGTAGCGCCATGCCGCGCCTGAGCGATATCACTAAGCCCACGCTGATTATTCACGCGAAGGACGATCCCTTTATGGATCACCACTCGATTCCCCCGCAGGAGCAGCTGCCGGCGAATGTCGAATATCAGCTCACGGAGCACGGCGGGCACGTTGGCTTCGTCGGCGGCACGCTGCGTAAGCCTGAAATGTGGCTTGAAAAACGCATCCCGGATTGGCTAACCCGTTGGCTAGGAGCGCAAATATGATCATTCCCTGGCAAGATCTCGATCCCGAAACGCTGGATAACCTGATCGAAAGTTTTGTATTACGTGAAGGCACCGATTATGGTGAACATGAACGTTCGCTGACGGATAAAGTCGCGGATGTTAAACAGCAGTTGAAAAGCGGAGAAGCCGTGCTGGTGTGGTCAGAACTGCACGAAACGGTGAATATCATGCCCCGCAAGCAGTTTCACGGCTAAGGCGGCACACACTATCGTTTACTCTGGGAGTTGTTATGTCTGCCAAACATCCGGTGATTGCCGTCACGGGCTCCAGCGGCGCGGGAACCACGACCACCAGCCTCGCCTTTCGCAAAATTTTCGCCCAGCTTAATCTGCACGCCGCCGAAGTTGAAGGCGATAGCTTTCACCGCTATACCCGTCCGGAAATGGACATGGCGATCCGTAAAGCGCGCGATCAGGGCAAACATATCAGCTACTTTGGCCCCGAGGCTAACGACTTCGGCCTGCTGGAACACACGTTCGCCGAATATGGGCAAAGCGGCAAAGGCCAGTCGCGCAAATATTTACATACCTATGACGAGGCCGTGCCGTGGAATCAGGTTCCGGGGACCTTCACGCCCTGGCAGCCGCTGCCGGAACCGACTGACGTCCTGTTTTATGAAGGCCTGCACGGCGGCGTTGTGACGCCGCAGCATAACGTAGCAAACCATGTCGACCTGCTGGTCGGCGTGGTGCCCATCGTCAATCTTGAGTGGATCCAGAAGCTTATCCGCGACACCAGCGAGCGCGGACACTCTCGTGAGGCGGTCATGGATTCCGTGGTCCGCTCGATGGAAGATTACATCAACTTTATCACCCCGCAGTTTTCACGCACCCACCTCAACTTTCAGCGCGTACCGACGGTGGATACGTCCAACCCGTTTGCGGCCAAAGCCATTCCTTCACTGGATGAAAGCTTTGTCGTTATCCATTTCCGTAATCTAAAAAATATCGATTTCCCCTGGCTACTGGCGATGCTGCAGGGCTCGTTTATTTCGCATATGAATACCCTGGTGGTACCGGGCGGGAAAATGGGGCTGGCGATGGAACTGATTATGGCGCCGCTGGTTGAGCGGCTGATGGAAGGCAGGAAAATCAGCGAGTAGCCAGAACCCCGGTGGCGCGATTGCCGGCCGGGGCGCGTTCGGCTTACCCTTCGATCACTTCATAAGAGTGGGTAATGTTTACCGCTTTCTCAAGCATCAGCGCGACGGAACAATACTTTTCCGCCGACAGGTCGACCGCGCGAGACACGGCAGCGTCCTTCAGTTCTTTACCGGTCACGATAAAATGCAGATTGATATGGGTAAACAGACGCGGCGCCTCTTCGCGGCGCTCCGAGGTC
>OKLR01000280.1_pt1 | contig 10500 bp, 10 predicted proteins | sample 1614281 | NCBI WGS metagenome assembly OKLR01 (sample SAMN04436920, study PRJEB24849) | human gut metagenome | biome: human gut; feature: NICU; material: stool | host: Homo sapiens | place: USA: Saint Louis, MO | collected 2012-05-13 | reverse complement strand
TTGTGGTGCAATTAAAGGCAGTGCCAGATTCGCTCTCAAAGTAGCTGGCGCCATTATGCCACATAGTTTTCGTATAGTTCTTTATAGTGACCACCGCGTTTGATGAGTTCGTGGTGTGTTCCTTGTTCTGTGATAGTGCCGGTAAAAATCCAAGTATCTTGCAGTACCATGCCTACCGTGTTGTGTAAGCTTTCACGAGATACGTCGCGAATATCTACGCCATCGTTGATGATTGTGGCCGTTAAGGTTGGTATATATAATGTGCCTGCCACGGTGAGTAACGAAAGAATTGATACGATAATGACTGGAAACCATAAAGATTTTATATAGCGTATAAAAGGTTTCATTTAAATCCTTTCAGTAATTTTAGTTAAATTAATAATTTTCGATATTTATATTGTATTGTATAAAACCAAAAATATCTAGTAAAAACTATTACTAAAAGTTTAGTATTAATCAATAAGTATTATGACGAATATTATATTCTCACTAAAAAAATTCTGCTATACTGTATTAGCAATTTTGCAGTTTTATTTTTAGTAAGGAGTGTTCTTAATGAAGTTGAATTGGAAATTATTTGCACCGCTTGTAGTAGCTATTCTTGTATGGCTCATCGGTGCTCCTGAAGGTCTTAGCGCAAATTCTTGGATTTATGTAAGTATTTTTGCAGGCCTTGTGGTGGGGTTGATTTTAGAACCAATGCCACCAGCTTTCATCGGTATCATTGCTGTTACCGTATCTATGTTATTTAAGGTTGGTCCAGCACCTATTATAGACAAAGCAACTGGTGTAGCAAAGGCGATTACTGATGCACAAGCTATCAGTTGGGGTCTTAGCGGTTTCTCTAATGCCATCGTGTGGTTGATCTTCGCAGCCTTCATGATTGGTATCGGTTATGAAAACTCTGGCCTTGGCCGCCGTATTGCCTTGTTCCTCGTAGCAAAGCTTGGCAAGTCCTCTTTAGGTCTTGGTTATGCCATCGCTATTACGGACCTTGTATTGGCGCCGTTCATCCCAAGTAATGCGGCTCGTTCTGGTGGTACGATTTACCCAATCGTATCTAGTATTTGTCCAATGTTTGACTCCTATCCAGATAAGAATCCTCGTAAAATCGGTTCCTATTTGAACTGGGTAGCGTTGGCAACTACATGTGTATCTAGCTCCATCTTCTTGACTGGTCAAGCGCCAAACCCATTGGCTCTTGAATTGTCTGCTAAGTCTGGTATCGTAGCGGCAAACTGGGGGACATGGTTCTTAGCTTTCTTACCAGTAGGTCTTATTTTGTTTATCATCACTCCATTGTTGACTTATGTATTCTGCAAACCAGAGGTAAAAGGTTCCCCTGAAATTGCGGCGTGGGCGAAAGATGAGTATAAGAAATTAGGCTCCATGACGCGCAGTGAAATTTTCATGGCCTTGATTTCCGTGTTGGCTCTTGTATTGTGGATTGGTGCTTCTACATTTAAAGTAAACCCAACTACAACAGCTTTGATTGTTATTATCTTGATGATTTTCACTAAGATTATGACATGGCAAGACTTCCTTGCTAACAAACCAGCATGGAATGTTTTGACTTGGTTCGCTACACTCGTACCTATGGCTGCGGGTCTTAAAAATGTAGGTTTCTTGGACTGGCTTGCTAAATCTGCAGGTGGTTCTTTAGTGTCTCTAGATCCAACTATGGCTGTTCTAGGTTTGTTGTTAGCATTCTGCTTGCTTCGTTACTTCTTTGCATCTGGTACTGCTTATGTAACGGCTATGGTAGGCTTATTTGCTACTCTAATTCTTCAAATTCCTGGCGTTGACCCAGCTCAAGTTATGTTAATTCTTTTAGTACCAATGGGTATTATGGGTATCCTTACACCATATGGTACTGGTCACAGTCCAATCTGGTTTGCTAGTGGCTATAACAAAGGGCCTGAATTCTGGAAATTAGGCGCTATCTTTGGGATTATCTACCTTGCGATATTTATCGTGGTGGGGATTCCATGGATTCAGTTCGTAATGCCACTTTTAGGATAATTAAATAGTGCCCCTCGTAGCATTCTGCTCGCTCTCCATCCCTTGCAAGTCGAGCTTACAGAACGCTACGAGGGGCTTCCTTATATCCGAAAATGGCATAACTCACTTCGGGAGGGCAAGTCGCTGGACAGACATATGGCGGCTTCTTTTATCCTGAAATGGCAATACTCACTTTGGGAAAAGCAAGTCGAGCTTAAAGAACACTACGAGGGGCTTTCTTTATATCCGAAAATGGCATAACTCACTTCGAGGGGCAAGTCGCTTAGTAGATACAACGCGGCTTTTTTTATTTTAAAATGGCAATATTCGACAAATCTAAGAAAATAAATATAATATAATATTGATATGATAGTAAATATCTTTTTTTGGGTTTTCTGATGGAGGTGGTTTATTATTATGTCTGCTACAGAGCGTGTTGTACAGTCGATTTTATATGAGCTAGGCTGTGTTTTGATTGGCTGTTTGGTGATGCAGTTTGTTCCGCATGAGGGGCAGCCTTTGGTCTTGATGGTTATTTTTTCCTTGTTGGCGATGGTTTGGAATTTTGTGTTTAACTGGATTTTTGATAAACTAGTACCAGGTGATCGATTAGCACGAGGCCCAATCATTCGCACGGTTCATGCAGTGTTGTTTGAAGGTTTGTTTATGCTTGCCACAGTGCCTATTATTATGTACATGATGCATATGAGTTTTTGGATGGCCTTTGCTACAGATATAACGATGACATTAGTCATATTAGGTTATACTTATATTTATAATTGGGTATATGATCGAGCACGTCTATATTTTGTAGAGGCTTAATTTTAAATGTGAGGTAGGTACCTCTTGTAAAATCTATATCGTATAGTAGGAGGTTCTTATGTCTACAAAGTCTATTACGGGCACAGGCCTATTGTTGGCCGTTGCCTTATTGGCGCAAAGCTTGCGCCTCATTTTCCCCTTTATTCCTAATCAGGTGAGCATGTTCCTCATCGGTTCCATTACATCTGCTACATTTGTTTTGGCGACGTGGCGCTATGGTTGGAAAAATGGTCTAGTCATTGCTTGGATTGCACCAGTGGTGGCGCATTTACAAGGCATGTTACCATTACCGCCGTTCATTTTGATTACGGCTCTTGGCACGACAGCGTATGTATTTGTGGCACATTGGTTACAACATAAGCCAAAGCTTTTACTTATTATTGTGGCGGCTTTGGTAAAAGCCGGCGTACTCTTTGGGGGATATTCCTTGTTCTTCTCTTTGTTCGAATTTCCACCAAAGATTGTAAATACCATGCTTTTTGTATCTAGTTGGCCTCAATTGGTAACATCTTCTTTAGGTATTATTTTGGCATTACTTATTACAAAACGTACTAAAAATTAGTCTAACTTAACTTAGAGTTATGACAACCCATTCAAAATAGATATGACTTTTTCGGGGCACTCAGGATGTATGAGTGCCCCTTTTTATTGACCTTAGTCATTGTCTACTCTTATAATTAACATATTGTATACAAATATGAGGAGTTGAATGGAATGAAATTTAATACAAAATGTGTTCACGGCAGTGGCAAGCCAGATAGTACTGGTGCAATTTCCCCTGCAATTTATATGTCTAGTACATTTTCTCACTCGCAGTTGGGTGATACCACAGGTTACCAATATACGCGTGAGTCTAATCCGACGCGGGACCGTTTGGAACAATTGATAGCAGATCTTGAAGAAGGTACAGATGCATTAGCATTCTCTTCTGGTATGGCCGCAGTGGACGCAGTATTCCATCTATTCTCCCCTGGAGACCATATCATCTTAGGTGATGACTTATATGGTGGTTCTATCCGTATGTTCACCAATATTTATGAAAAAAACGGCATAGAATTTACATATGTTGGTACTTCTGATCTTGATGCGGTGAAAGCAGCTTTCAAACCAAATACTAAGGCTGTTTATATTGAAACACCGACAAATCCTATGATGGAGATTACCGATATTCGTGCACTCTGTGCATTGGCGCATGCACGTAATGCGCTAGTGATTATCGACAATACTTTCCTAAGTCCATATTTCCAAAAGCCATTGACTTTGGGTGCTGATATTGTCGTTCATAGTGGTACCAAATTCATTGGTGGTCATCACGATGTAATTTCTGGTTTTACTATTGTAAAAGACGAAGAAATCGCCGCAAAATTGCGTTTAACGTACAAAACCGTAGGTGCATGTTTATCTGCTATGGATAGCTGGCTCGTTATTCGCGGCGTAAAAACATTGGCTCTACGCATGGAGCAACATCAAAAGAATGCCATTGCTCTTGCCGAATGGTTAAAAAAACAACCAAAAGTAACTAAAGTTTTGTTCCCAGGCCTTCCTGAACATCCGGGCTATGAAATCAATAAAGCCCAAACAACAGGCTTTGGCGGCATGTTATCCTTCGAAGTAGATAGCGAAGAAACGGCTAAACAAGTATTAGAAGGTATTGAGCTTATTCAATTCGCTGAAAGTCTTGGTGGTACAGAATCCTTGTTGACGTATCCTGTGACGCAAACACATCCTGACTTGAAACCTGAAGATGCGGAACGCAAAGGTATTACACGTCGTTTGTTGCGTTTATCTGTAGGTATTGAAGATACAGAAGACTTGATTGCGGACTTGGAACAGGCTTTTAACAAATAAAGGAGTTCCTATGGGACAATATAATTTTGATCAAATATTAGATAGAACTCATACAAAATCATTGAAATACGACTTTGCTGTAAAGCGCGGTAAACCTGCGGATGTGTTGCCATTCTGGGTAGCGGATATGGATTTTGAAATTCCCCCTGAGTTAAAACAAATCTTATTGGATCGTGTTAAGCATGGTGTTTTCGGCTATACAGAGTCTGACGATGAATACTTTGGAGTGTTGAAGAATTGGTTTGCTACGCGTTTTAACTGGACGCCAGAACAAAAATGGCTTGTTAAAACGCCTGGTATCGTATTTGCTTTAGCGATGGCGGTTCGTGCTTTTACCGAGGTTGGCGAAGGGGTGCTCATTAATCAACCTGTGTACTACCCATTTAGTATGGTTATTGACGATAACGATCGTCGTCTTATCAATGTGCCGCTCATCAAAGGCGACGAAAAATACACTATCGACTTTGAAGGCATCGAGCGTGCAATTATTGAGGAGAATGTAACATTATTCCTCTTGTGTAATCCGCACAATCCAGTAGGGCGCGTGTGGACTGAGGACGAGTTGAAACGCCTCGGCGACATTTGTATTAAACACAATGTGCTCATCGTGAGTGACGAAATCCATGCTGACTTTGTTTGGGAAGGGCATACGCACAAGGTCTTTGCCGACCTTGGTGAAAGCTATGCAGAACACTGCGTTGTATGTACAGCGCCTAGCAAGACTTTTAACATTGCAGGCTTACAAGTAAGTAATATCTTTATTCCAAATGACTCCTTACGTCGTCGTTTTATAAAAGAAATTGACCGTGCTGGTTATAGCCAATTGAACACGATGGGGATTGTGGGCTGTGAAGGAGCCTACAAAGTCGGGGCTCCTTGGCTTGATGAATTGAAAGAATATATTCAAGACAATATTCAATTCACCATCGACTATGTAGCAAAATATATGCCAAAGATTCATGCATATCGTCCTGAAGGGACCTATCTCATGTGGCTGGACTGCTCTCAATTGCCGCTTAGCCCTAAAGAGCGAGATGAATGGATCATCAATGATGCTAAGCTATGGCTCGATACGGGTTCTATGTTTGGCATCGATGGGGAAGACTTTGAACGTATTAATGTCGCTTGCCCTCGTAAGGTATTAGAAGAAGGGCTCGAAGCTTGGAGACGTGCTTACGAGGCTAAAGGCTTTTAATTAGCTTATTTAAATTGTTTAGATTAGGTTATCAAATTGTAGAATATGTAGAGGTGACACTATGCCTATTAAAGTAATAAAAAATTTACCGGCCATAACGAAATTAGCTCAAGAGAATATTTTCGTTATGGATACTGAACGGGCGGAAAATCAACAAATCCGACCCTTGCAAATTTTGCTTGTCAATTTGATGCCTACTAAAGAAGTGACGGAAACTCAGATTTTACGTGCTCTTAGTAATAGCCCATTGCAAGTTAATTTGACTCTTTTGCATACCGCATCTCGTAAGGCTAAAAATACAGATGAACAATATTTAGAAACCTTCTACCGCACCTTTGATGAAGTAAAAGACCAGTTCTTTGACGGCATGATTATTACCGGTGCTCCTGTAGAGTTAATGCCTTTTGAAGAGGTAGACTATTGGTCTGAACTCGTAGAAATCATGAACTGGGGCGAAGAGCATGTTTACTCTACGTTTTATATCTGTTGGGGTGCTCAAGCTGGCTTATATCATCACTTTGGCATTAATAAATCGATTATGGATGAGAAATTATTTGGTGTTTACGAACACGATATTTATAATGATCGACCAGTGCTCATGCGTGGATTTGATGAAAAGTTTTGGATGCCACACTCACGGCACACCACAGTTTCGTTGCAACAAATTAAGGAAAATCGTGACTTGGAACTCTTGGCTGGGTCTGAACCAACAGGAGCTGCTATCGTTCGTAGTTTAGACAATAAACATATCTTTGTATTTGGTCATGCCGAATACGATTGGGATACACTTAATCGTGAGTACGTGCGGGATATCAAAAAAGGTATGGATATTGCGGTTCCTGAAAACTACTTCCCGGATAATGATCCGAAACAACGTCCCATCGTGCGCTGGCGCTCTGTAAGTACACTATTATTTACAAACTGGTTGAACTACTATGTATACCAAGAAACACCGTACATCATTGAACAAATCCAAAAAATGAAATTTGAACGGGATAAAAATTTAGGCGCTTACATCTAAATGTAAGTACTTATTTCCAATCTATTGATAGTACTATGTACCCCTAATTACTTCTAACATCTCTCAAGGGAGCTAGTTCTTTGGAAGTAATTAGGGGATTTTATTTCTCATAAATGACTTAGTTCGCTTTAGCGGTTTTGGTAAAAGCTTTTATCCTCCTTTGTCCACCATAGTTTAAAGTTATGGAGAAAAGAATATAAAAAATAGTAGACATAACTTTTAAAGCATAGTAATATACTAGGCATAAAGAACGAACTTAAAATATAGTTAATATAAAGGAGTTATTATAATGAGTAAACAATACAGATTTGAAACATTACAATTACACGCTGGTCATACGGTGGATCCAACAGGTTCTCGTGCAGTACCGATTTATCAAACTACATCTTTCGTATTTAAAGATGCTGAGGAAGCCGCAGGTCGTTTTGCATTGACTAATCCTGGTGGTATTTACTCTCGCCTTGGCAATCCTACAACCGATGTATTGGATGCTCGTGTGGCAGAACTTGAAGGTGGCGCAGGCGGTATAGCTGTAGCATCTGGCTCTGCAGCAATTACATATTCCATTTTGAACGTAGCTAACGCTGGTGATAATATCGTATCAGCATCTACATTGTACGGTGGTACTTATAATTTGTTTACTGCTACATTGCCTCGATTGGGGATTCAAACTAAATTCGTAAATCCCGATCATTTGGAAGAATTTGAAGCAGCTATCGATGAAAAGACTAAAGCCGTTTATATCGAATCTATTGGTAACCCTGGTATTAATCTTATCGATGTACAAGCAGTAGCTGATATTGCACACAAACACAATATCATCTTGATTGTAGACAATACATTTGCATCTCCATATTTGTTCCGTCCATTGGAGCATGGGGCTGACGTTGTTATTCATTCTGCTACTAAATATCTTGGTGGCCACGGTACAACATTGGCTGGCGTAGTTGTAGAATCTGGTAAATTTGATTATAAAGGTTCTGGTAAATTTCCTGGCTTCTCTGAAGGGGATGAACACTATAATGGTTTAGTGTATGGTGATCTACCAATTCCATTTACTGTAAAAATTCGCGCTCAATTGCTTCGCGATACAGGTGCATGCATTACACCGCTTGCATCTTGGCAAATCTTGCAAGGTATCGAAACATTGTCTTTGCGCGTAGAACGTCACGTTGAAAATACTCGTAAAGTAGTAGATTTCTTAAGCAAACATCCTAAGGTAGCATGGGTAAGCTATCCAGAATTAGAAGACAGCAAATACAAAGCATTAGCTGATAAATACTTCCCTAAAGGTGTTGGTGCTGTATTCACATTCGGCGTAAAAGGTGGTAAAGAAGCAGGTATTAAACTTGTTGACTCCTTGGAAATCTTCTCCAACCTTGCCAACGTAGCAGATGCTAAATCTCTTGTTATCCATCCTGCATCCACAACACATGCACAACTTAACGAAGAACAACAAAAATCTGCTGGCGTAACACCAGACATGATTCGTTTGTCTATCGGTCTTGAAAATGTAGATGACATCATCGAAGACTTAGCACAAGCTTTAGATAAAGCTTAATCTTTCACACCTTTAGTTTGAAAACTATAGATCAAACTTTCAGAACTTACAAATGACATCCTTAAGCTGAACTTTGCTTAAGAAATAGAACACATAACTATCAAACCTATAAAACTTATACAAAAGACCTCCCGTTGGGAGGTCTTTTTGTTAGTATGTGCTAATTTTATAAGAATAAAAAGTTGTATAGGTGTAATACAACCTTGATAGAATGGATATATAAAAAGACCTTGGATTCAATGATCCAAGGCCTTTAAGGGAGTATAGTGTGTGTAACGTTTGGTCTGTGGTGTGTGCACAGACCGTTTTCCTATTGTGTGAGATAGGATGTTAGGGAACCCGTGGTTAGTGTTACGGGCTCTCTGAGAGTGTGTTAGAGAGTGTATCCAAAGGATACAGTGTGTATAGTATGTGTGTTATATGTGTAGTGTGTCATCTAAGTGGGTTAGGATAGGGTTTCACTTGATGCAAGAAAAATCTTAGTATTTTGTGTTTTTAACTTTAGCGCTAATAACTTTACCGGATGTAGCGTCTACTTTTACTTCAGCATTTTTACCGCCGCCAGTTGTCATATCGAATTCATATACAACTCTGCCGTTTTCACGTTCAACAGTCCAATCCATAGTTTGGAAATCAGAACCAACTTTTTCCATAGCTTTTGTTTCAGCTACTTCAGGAATGATGATGTTTTGAACGTTAATTGTTTTAGAAGCTTTGGAGTAACCTTTTACTTCTTTACCAACGATTTGACCAGATGCTTCGTCTACTTTAATTTCTACTTCACGGTTGCCATAATAACCTTCTACTTCATAGTAAGGATTGTGTTTTGCGTCATAGGAAATAGATTTTACAGTAGCGCCAGGGAATTGTTGTTGGAATACTGTAATAGCGCCCATATAATCAACAGAATAGTTAGCTTGTGCGGATGGAACAACGCTACCAACACCATTCCAGTTGCTATGGTTGTTGTAACCATGGTTGCTAGCTGCACCAACTACACCTGCTAATAATACTGTACTAACGCCAAATGCACATAGTACTTTAGATACTTTCTTAACATTTTTCATAAGCAATGCCTCCTGATACCAAATTATAATTTTTGTTTAGTTACGATTTTGTGAAAGTAGATTTTACTCAATCTACTTACGTATAATTTAATATTGTTATATGAAAATAAGATGAAATTAAATGATTTCTGTATGAAGATGAGTATATCTTTTAGTTATTATGAACTATTGATAATAACTATTAGCTATAGTCAAAATTAAAAAGTACAAAAAACATAGTATATATAATATTAGACTATATAGTAAACTAAAAGTCAATCGTTATAGTTGACAATTAAAAATACAAGTGCTTTAATTTAGATAGTTAGTAGTTTGTTTTCGTGTTATCTTGGATTTTTATTCTCCATTGATAGCACAAATTCCTGCTTAGTCTGTTATGAATGGAGGTATACCATGAGCTCTACTGTATCAAAACAAACTCACATTACCACCCGTCAGTTAACGATGACAGCACTTTTTGTTGCGCTAATCGCCGTTGGTGCTTTCATACGGGTCCCATTACCGAATTGTCCGTTTACATTGCAAATCTTATTTACTACATTAGCGGGCATGGTTTTAGGTAGTCGTTTAGGTGCCGCTAGTGTTGGCATTTATATTATATTAGGTCTTGTTGGGGTTCCTATTTTTACGTCCGGTGGTGGTCCTAGTTATATTTTGCAACCTACCTTTGGTTATTTAATTGGCTTTATGGTTGGTGCGTATGCAGTAGGACGCATTGCAGAGACAATGGATACATTATCGTTTAAACGTTTGCTAGCTGGATCCATATTAAATCTATTTATTGTATATGGTCTTGGCATGGTGTACCTATACTTTATTATGAATCTGTATTTAGGTAAGCCTATTGGTGTCGAAGCTGTTATTATTACATGCTTCCTAATCCCCGTTGGTCCAGATATTTTCTTGTGCGCTGTAGCAGCATCTCTTGGTAAGAGAATTATTAAAGAATTACAGCACTAATAGAACGTTTTTAATTATTATAATT
>OKLR01000276.1_pt1 | contig 10600 bp, 9 predicted proteins | sample 1614281 | NCBI WGS metagenome assembly OKLR01 (sample SAMN04436920, study PRJEB24849) | human gut metagenome | biome: human gut; feature: NICU; material: stool | host: Homo sapiens | place: USA: Saint Louis, MO | collected 2012-05-13 | reverse complement strand
CCAAATCTAACCCCCGCGACACGCCGAGCCAGACACACATTTTGACCCTTAACCCGAAAAGGTCAGCGTCCGACAGTGCCGGACTTGAGGCACGAGGTGCAGACGTTCATCCGCTTGTGAGTGCCTTCAACCACAACGCGCACGCGCTGGATGTTCGGGTTCCACCGCCGGTTGGTCTTCTTCTTCGACCAGGGGACGTTGTGTCCGAAACCGGGGCGCTTGCCGCAGACGTCACAGACAGCAGCCACTGGGAGATCTCCTTGTTCGGGGTCGGCGCCACGCGGACGCCCACACAATCGATGGGTTCGAGGGTTCCTGGGGACCTCAAGGGTTTCCCTTGGGAACTGGACAAGCTTATACGGTCGAGCGACCAGAACCCAAATCCGATGAGATGGGCAGCTCCGGCAGCGATCGGACGATGTTCATCGTCACGCGCACCCTCTGGGAGCGCCCGCACGCCCCAGAGCCGGAATCACCCTCACACGACGATGATGGCCGGCACGATCATGGGACGACGTCGGTAGGTCTGCGCCACCCAGCGTCCGATGGTGCGTCGGGCGACCTGCTGGAGCTTGTGTTGGTCGCTCATGCCGCCGCGCATCGCCGACTCCAGCTCGCTCACGAGCCGGTCGCGGATCTCGTCGTAGCCACGATCGTCCTCGGCGAATCCCTTGGCCTTGATGTCCGGCCCCGACACGATGCTCGCGCTCTTGGGGTCGATGGCGGCCGACACCGAGATGAACCCTTCCTCACCAAGGATCTTGCGATCGGCGAGGGCGTCGGGGGTGAGCTCGCTCACCCCGGTTCCCTCGACGAGGATGTAGGAGGCATCCACCTTGCCGACGACGCTGGCCCGGCCGTCGTCCAGGTCGACGACGCCGCCATCGGTGACGACGATGGCGTCCTCGGGCTGCACACCGGTGGACACCGCGATACGGGAGTTCGCCATGAGGTGCCGGTACTCGCCGTGGATCGGCATGACGGCGCGCGGTCGCACAACATTGTAGGCGTAGAGCAGCTCACCCTGGGCGGCGTGCCCGGAGACGTGAACCAGCGCATTGCCCTTGTGCACCACCGTGGCACCGTGACTCATGAGGCCGTTGATGACGCGGGTGACGGCGTTCTCATTACCGGGGATGAGCGAGCTCGCCATGAGCACGACGTCACCCTCCCCCACCGAGATGTCCCGGTGCTCACCGTGGGCGATGCGGGCCAGGGCCGACAGCGGCTCGCCCTGGGAACCGGTGCAGATAATGGCGACCTTGTCGTCGGGGTACTTGTCGAGGTCGCGCAACTCGATGAGCGAGTCGTCGGGCACCTTGAGGTAGCCCAGATCGCGGGCGATCGCCATGTTGCGCACCATGGAACGTCCGACGTAGCAGATCTTGCGCCCGTGCCGCACGGCGGCGTCGACCGCCTGCTGGACGCGGTGGACGTGCGAGGCGAAGGTGGCGACGATGAGCTTCTGGGTGGCCTGGTCGAAGGTCTGCTCGATGGCCGGGGCGAGGTCGCGCTCGGAACGCACGAATCCGGGCACCTCGGCGTTGGTGGAGTCGACCATGAAGACGTCGACACCCTCCTCACCGAGCCGAGCAAAGGCCCGCAGGTCGGTGATCCGCCCGTCGATGGGCAGCTGGTCCATCTTGAAGTCGCCGGTGTTGAGGATCGAACCGGCGTCGGTCTTGACGTAGACGGCCAGTGCGTCGGGGATGGAGTGGTTGACGGCGACGAACTCGACGTCGAACTCCTCGCCGATCTCGGCGGTGTCGCCCTCACGCACCACGCGCAGATCGTGGTTGCGGATGCGGTGCTCCTTGAGCTTGGCCTCCACCAGGGCAAGGGTGAGTTTGGATCCGTAGACCGGGATGTCCGGGCGACGCTTGAGCAGGAACGGCACCGCACCGATGTGGTCCTCGTGGCCGTGGGTCAGCAGCAGGGCCTTGACCCGCGACAGCTTGTCGTCGTCGAGGTAGTCCAGGTGCGGCAGGAGCAGGTCGACGCCGGGATGGTCGTCCTCGGGGAACAGGACGCCGCAGTCGATGAGCAGCAGTTCCCCGTTGATCTCGTAGCAGGACATGTTGCGGCCAACGTCGCCCAGCCCTCCCAACGGGATGATGCGTAGCACATTGGGCTTGAGGGCGGGTGGTGTCTTGAGTCCTTGAAACTGCACGAAATCAGCATAGCGGCAACGATGCGGCTGGGTGGTCAGCACAAGCCGCACGGCCCACCTGTTGCCCAGAACTCTCGGAAATCCCCAAACCCTCGGAACTCTCCTGCGTCACCTCATCCGTCCCCACCGCAGGGGCAACCCCGCTGGCGAAGCGGCCTGGACCGTCCATTCGCATCATCGCCCTGGCCAAGCCCCCATGCGTCAGAAGACCTCGTAGGCTGGTGACATGGCTGACTCCCACACCTGCCCTGCCAACCCGGCACACACCGCCTCGGTGCGACTGGCCCTGCCCACCGAGGCGACGGCGATCGCCGAGATCCAGCAGCGCGCCTGGACCGACGACCCCGACCTGGCCGTCCTGACGAACGAGGTGAACGGCACCGACGCCGCGACCGCGTGGTCGGAGGCGATCATGCGCCCACCGATGGCCGATTTCCGGGTGTTGGTGGCCCTGGAACCCGACGAGGACGGCGCGGCAGTGGTGCGCGGTTTCGCGGCAATCGGTCCAAGTGAGGATGCCGACGCCGAGCACACCGACGCGCTGGTCGCAGAGTTCGCCGTCGACCCCCGGCACCGTGGTCAGGGGCATGGGTCCAGGCTGCTCAACGCCGTCGTCGACACCCTGCGAGCCGACCGCTTCACCCGGGCGACGTGGTGGGTACCCGCCGATTCCTCACCGAAGCTGGCTGGGGTGCCGACGGCGCGCACCGCGAGACCGGCACCGAGGATGATCGGATACGCATCAAGGAAGTCCGGCTGCACACCGGGATCGGTACGGACTGAGAATCGCCACCGGCGGAACGCACCGCTGCCAGCTCGGACCTGCTCGCTGCAGACCTCTCACGGCGCGGAGATTCCGGACCGCGGGGCATCAGGGCCGCGCCGCCACACAGTAGTCTCTGTGTTCCCCATGTGACCGTGCCTGACATGACACGAGGGGCATCCCATGACGGGACGCCCCTCGCACAGCCGACTGGGCAGCCAGAACCGCCGGCAGATCAGAACCGCGGAATGTTGCGCATGTTCGAGGTGGCCATCGACACGGCCTCGCCAGCACCACGGTTGAGGACGACCTTGCTCATGGCGGTGGCGAAACCGATCATCTGCTCACCCTTGATCTCCGGGGGCAGCGACAGGGCATTGGGGTCGGTGAGCACCTCCACCAGCGCCGGTCCGTCGAACTCGAGGGCGTCGGTGAGGGCCTGACGCACCTGCTTGGGATCATCGACTCGCTGGGAGTGGAATCCGGCGGCCTCCGCGATTCCGGCGTAGTTGACGTCGTGGACGTCGGTGCCGAAGTCTGGCAGGCCGTTGACGAGCATCTCCAGCTTGACCATGCCGAGGGTCGAGTTGTTGAAGACGATGACCTTGACCGGCAGGTTGAGCATACGAGCGGTGACGAGCTCGCCGAGCAGCATGGACAGCCCGCCATCGCCGGAGACCGAGATCACCTGACGACCCGGGTGCGAGGCCTGGGCTCCCAGGGCCATCGGCAAGGCGTTGGCCATCGACCCGTGCAGGAACGAGCCGATGAGACGGCGGGTGCCCAGCGGATCGATGTATCGAGCGGTCCACACATTGCACATACCGGTGTCGGCGGTGAAGACCGCGTCCTTGTCGGCCACCTCGTTGAGGATGTGGGCGACGTACTCGGGGTGGATCGGCTTCATCTTCTCGACGTTGCGCGTGTAGGAGCCGATCGGGGCCTTCATGATCTTGGCGTGGCGCTTGACCGTCTGCTTGAGGAACTTGTCGTCATGCTCCTTGAGTCGAGGCAGGATGGCCTCGATGAGGGCCTTGACGTCGGAGCAGACCGGGAAGGAGACGTCGGTGCGACGTCCGAGCTTCTCCGGGTTGTTCTCCACCTGGACGGTGAGGGTGTCGGGCAGGAACTGGTTGTACGGGAAGTCGGTGCCCAGCAGGATGAGCACGTCGGCATCGTTCATGCCCTCGGCGGCGGCACCGTAGCCGAGCAGACCGGTCATGCCCACGTCGAACGGGTTGTCGTACTGGATGAAGTCCTTGCCACGCAGCGAGTGGCCGATCGGGGCCTTGAGCTTGTCGGCCAGCGCCAGAACCTCGTCGTGGGCGCCCTCGACACCGGCACCGGCGAAGATGGCAATCTTCCGGGCGTCGTTGAGGAGCTTGGCCAGCTGCTCGACGTCCTCGGAGTTGGGAGCGAGCACCGGACGACGGAACGGCACGTAGAGCGGGGTCGGTGCGGTGGCCTTCTGATCGGTGATGTCACCGGGCAGGGTGACCACCGAGACGGACTTGTTGGCCATGGCGTGACGGATGGCGCTGTTGACGACACGCGGTGCCTGGTCGGCGGTGGAGATGAGCTCGCAGTAGTTCGAGCACTCCAGGAAGAGGCGATCCGGGTGGGTCTCCTGGAAGTAGTTCGCGCCAATCTGGACGCTGGGGATGTGCGAGGCGATGGCCAGCACCGGGGCCTGGGAGCGCTGGGCGTCGTACAGACCATTGATGAGGTGAAGGTTGCCCGGGCCACAGGAACCCGCGCACACGGCAAGCTCGCCAGTGAGCTGGGCCTCGGCGGCAGCGGCGAAGGCGGCTGCCTCCTCGTGACGCACGTGCACCCAGTCGATACCGCCCTTGGCGGATCCACCGGTCTTGCGTACGGCGTCGACGACGGGATTGAGCGAGTCCCCGACGATGCCGTAGATACGGCGCACTCCCGCATCCAGCAGCTGGTTGACGAGTTGTTCGGCAACGTTCATGTAAGTCCTCCGGTGTAGCAGCGGCGATGAGATGGCCAGCACGACCCACGATCATGCTACGACACGTTTGGTGAAGTTTCTCACCTTTCGCGCCCCGCCAAGTACTATGTTCCCCAGGATGCCGCTCTCGCCGCACGGCTGCAGGTGGTACGAGGGATTCGTGCGACCAACACGGTCCAACACGGTTGGGTATGCCGCTTGACGAAAGCTCCTAATTGTCGTCGTTTTCGTCACCATCGTGCACAGCCTGGATGAGGCGGACGGCAGCTTCAGCGAGCGGAAGGACCGCACTCACACCGGCAACGGCCCAACGTCCCGTCACCACTGCGAAAATGACCAGCCCCAGACAGGTGACGGTGACGGCAGCGTGGGTCCAGATGCCAACCTGCGTCCCCAACCTCACCAGTCGCGTATTCTCTCTCTGGTACTCCGTGCGCGCTCTGGCGGCTTCGACCTCGGCCTCATGGGACTGCTCCGCCATGTGGAAGATGCGGTCAGCATAGCTTTCATCAAGATCGTTGTAGCCAGCCAGGATCTCAGGTGGCGGAAGCGGACCCTGGAAGCTCAGTGCTCGGACGAGGGTGGCGTCGTGGAGCTCTGGGACGGCATCTCGTCCATCGCTCGGTACAGGTGTTTGCCCGCCTGCTCCCAAGCCATCTGAGTGATCTGGTAGGCGCTGACCTCTTGCGGCTCTCGTTGACGACTCAGCGCGGCGGGATCTGCGCGGGTGACCAGATGCGCCCCGCGAAACATCGCCTTCCTGAAACTCATCGCCATCGTGCTCATGATTCAACCTTACGTCATTTCTGTCTTTCACGATGCCTCGATTCCGTCGATCAGAACTGGCTATGCGTGGAGTTGCCGACGCTCAGCGAATCCTGAGATCGGCCAACCGCACATTGTCACCGGACATCTCGATGGTGAGGCCGCCCTCGTCGGCATGCAGGTCGGTGTAATCGACGCCATGCAGCTCGGGCAACGGAGCGCTCTGGGTCATCGAGTCCAACACGGAGTCCAGCAGGCTCTCGGGAATCGACAGGTTCGCCACCTTCGCGTGGGCATCGGTGAAGACCACCACCTGCCGCTGCGTGTCGATACCGGGCTGGGCGCTGACGACGACCGGAACGTCCACCCCCAGCACATTCATCTCACGGTGCAGTTCCACACGGCCCTGCTCGGCGAATCCCACGTCGGACTGGGCAAGTCGGGACAACTCGTCGTAGCCGATCCGACCGGACATCTCGACGTGTCCAGCGGTGGCATTGTCGTTGTCCCGGACATTGCGCAGGTCACGCGCATGAGCTGAGAGGTTGCTGAGGGAGAGGGTTTTGTCTCCCTCGGTCACAGTGGCCTGTGGCACGGTGATGTCAAGGGACGTGAGCGTATTGGTCACCATGACCGCCAGGAATGGCCATCCGCCGATACTCGTACTCACCTGGGAGGGGTCGATGTTGGCCTGGGTGGCAACCTCCTGGTCGATGCGCTGCTCGGTTCTGGCACGTGCCGTGGCGTCACCGATGACGAAACCAGCCACCACGACGAGCACGACAAGGATGGCGATGAACCTGGGCAACCAGCGTCGGCGGCGCTTTCGTGGCGTGACCGGGGCCTGGGGCGCTGATGTGCGGGCATTCATCTGCGGTGCGGCCTCATGGGCTGCAGGGCTGAAATCGGGCATGGTGGGCTCCTGACCAAGGATCATGGTGGGGGCGTCGTCCCAGTACTCCTCCCCGACCTGGTACCCACCGTCGCGCTGATGGCCGCTGGCGTTGGAACGGTCATCACCACTGCCCCATGGCTGGCTCACCGGTATGTCGCGATCCCAACCCAAGGGCTGGGTGGGCGCGGTCGGGTCCCACGAGCTGGCCTGCTGCGTGGTGGCCGTGACATCGTCCTCAGCACCCCCCAGTGACCACGTGGGATCGTCGCCACCGAAACTGCTGGACCGGCTGTGATCAGTCAAGATGGAGAAGATCCTCGATACCGATGGTCAGGCCGGGACAATCCTGCACGGCGCGCACCGCCACCAGGACACCGGGCATGAACGAGGCGCGATCCAACGAGTCATGGCGGATGGTGAGGGTCTCACCCTCCGATCCGAAGAGCACCTCCTGATGGGCCACCAGGCCGCGCAGCCGCACCCCGTGCACATGGATGCCGTCGATGTCGGCTCCGCGAGCTCCCGGCTCCTGCTGTGCGGTGGCGTCGGGAACCGGGCCCAATCCGGCATCGGCCCGGGCCTGGGCAATCTGGGCGGCGGTGGTGCGGGCGGTGCCGGAGGGGGCGTCCACCTTGTTGGGATGATGCAGCTCGACGATCTCGGCGGACTCGTAGAACCGTGCCGCCTGTTTGGCGAAGTGCATCATGAGAACAGCGCCGATGCCAAAGTTCGGTGCGACGACCGCACCGGTGTGTGGGTGCTCGGCCAGGTGGGCGCGCAGCTGCTCGTAGCGTTCCTCGGTGAACCCGGTGGTGCCGACGACGACGCTGATGTCGTGGTCGATGGCCCAGGCAAGATTGTCCATGACGGCATCGGGCCTGGTGAAGTCGACGATGACGTCGGCCCCGGCCAGGGCGTCACGCGAGTCCCCGTCGTCGACCCCGCCGACGAACTCCATGTCGTCGGCATCCGTCACGGCCTGCACGACCTGCGAACCCATCCGTCCAGCAGATCCGAACACTCCAACCTTGATCATCTGGCAACCTTCCTCATGAACGACGATCGGTACCAAGACTACCCAGCTGGTGAGACACTTTCGATGCACCTTCCTCGTCCCTGCCCCACCACCAGTCTCTGACACCCATGACAGCGGGGCCCGGAAACCGCACCGAAGCTCTCGAGCGGAACTGCCGCGGGGCACTCGAGCGAAGGCATCCCGTTGTCGCCGGTCCCCACACGGCCGCAGGTCCCCACACACGGGGCCAGGGATGACGAAGGGGCCTGCGCCACCGCACAGGCCCCAACCACAGCCACTCCGATCTGGCCCGCCATGAGTCACGGTCGAATGCGGCAGATCACTGGATCCATCACATCTGGCACCCGGAGCACATCCGTGCTCTGAGGGGCAACAGACTCCGGCGGAGCAGCCGACTCAGACGTCAGTCCTCGTCATCCTCATCGGAGGCGACGACCAGGGAGAGCTTGCCCCGATCGTCGATCTCGGCGATCTCGACCTGCAGCTTCTGCCCCACCGAGACGACGTCCTCGACGGCCTCGACACGCTTGCCATCGTTGAGCTCGCGCATCTTCGAGATGTGCAGCAGACCGTCCTTGCCGGGCAGCAGTGAGATGAAGGCACCGAAGCTCGTCGTCTTGACGACCGTGCCCAGGTAGCGCTCCCCCACCTCGGGCATCTGCGGGTTGGCGATGGCATTGATCGTCGAACGGGCTGCCTCGACGGCATCACCGTTGTCGGCCCCGATGAAGATCGTGCCGTCATCCTCGATGGAGATGTTGGCGCCGGTGTCCTCCTGGATCTGGTTGATCATCTTGCCCTTGGGGCCAATGACCTCGCCGATCTTGGCGACCGGGATGTGCACGGTGATGATCCGCGGGGCGGTCGGGGCCATCTCGTCGGGCACGTCGATGACCTCGTTCATCACACCGAGGATCGTGGTACGAGCCTCCTTGGCCTGGCGCAGCGCCCCGGCCAGCACGTCGGCAGGGATGCCGTCGAGCTTGGTGTCCAGCTGCAGGGCGGTGACGAACTCGTTGGTGCCGGCCACCTTGAAGTCCATGTCACCCAGGGCGTCCTCGGCACCCAGGATGTCGGTGAGGGCCAGGTACTTGGTCTCGCCGTTCTCGTCGGTCTCGCTCATGAGTCCCATGGCGATACCGGCCACCGAGGCACGCAGCGGCACACCGGCGTTGAGCAGGGCCAGGGTGGAGGCACACACCGAACCCATCGAGGTGGAGCCATTGGAACCGATGGCCTCCGAGACCTGACGGATTGCGTAGGGGAACTCCTCACGGGTGGGCAGCACCGGGATGAGGGCACGCTCGGCGAGGTTTCCGTGGCCCACCTCGCGACGCTTCGGGGAGCCGACGCGGCCCGTCTCACCGGTGGAGTACGGCGGCATGTTGTAGTTGTGCATGTAGCGTCGGGTGGTCTGTGGCGAGAGGGTGTCGAGCTTCTGCTCCATGTCGAGCATGTTGAGCGTGCTGACGCCCAAGATCTGGGTCTCACCGCGCTGGAACAGGGCCGAACCGTGCACCCGGGGGATGATTCCGGCGTCGGCGGACAGGGTACGGATGTCACGGGGGCCGCGACCGTCGATGCGCACCCCTTCGTCAAGGACGCGCTTGCGCACGATCTTCTTCATGAGGGCCTTGAAGGCACCGGAGATCTCGTTCTCACGCTCGGGGAACTTCTCGGCCAGCTCGGCCTTGATACGAGCCTTGAGGGCGGACTCGGCGTCCTGGCGCTCCAGCTTGGCAGCGATCTGCTCGATCCGGGCCAGCTCGTCGGCACCGAGCTCCTCGACGGCAGCGTAGACGTCGTCCTCGTAGTCCTTGAAGATCGGGAAGTCGTAGGTCTCCTTGGGCAGCTTGGCGGCCAGGGCCAGCTGGGCATCGCAGAGCACCTTGATGAACGGCTTGGCAGCCTCCAGACCGGTGGCGACGACCTCCTCGGTGGGGGCGGTACGTCCACCGCGCACCAGATCCCAGGTGGCGGGGGTGGACTCGGCCTCGACCATCATGATGGCGACGTCACCGTCGGCCAGCACACGCCCGGCGACCACCATGTCGAAGGTGGACTCCTTGCGCTGCTCGACGGTGGGGAAGCAGACCCACTGGTCGCCGATGAGGGCCATGCGCACGCCACCGATCGGGCCGGAGAACGGCAGACCGGCGATCTGGGTGGACATCGACGCGGCATTGATGGCGACGACGTCGTAGTAGACCTCGGGGTTGAGGGCCAGGACGGTGACGACGACCTGCACCTCGTTGCGCAGCCCCTTGACGAACGACGGGCGAATCGGCCGGTCGATGAGACGGCAGGCCAGGATGGCGTTCTCCGAGGGGCGTCCCTCCCGGCGGAAGAACGAGCCGGGGATGCGCCCGGCGGCGTACATGCGCTCCTCGACGTCAACCGTCAGCGGGAAGAAGTCGATGGAGTCGCGTGGGGTCTTGGCAGCCGTCGTCGTGGACAGCAACATGGTGTCGCCGTCCAGGTAGACGGCAGCCGAACCATCGGCCTGCTGAGCGAGCAGACCGGCTTCGAAACGGACGACGTGCTTGCCGAAAGCACCGTTGTCGATGATTGCCTCGGAGAACTCGAGACCGGGTCCCTCCATGGGGTGTTCCTTTCAGGTGGGGGTGAAACCGCCACCCTGCGGCGCCTTGTGCACCGCCCGGCACTCGCGCCGGTCTTCGATCGAAGTCATCGGGTCTGATCCCGGTGACCACTACCGAGGACCGAGACGTGCGTCCGGCGGGTGAGCGATCAATGGGCGGTGTGCATGTGCACACCTGTTGTGATTCAAGCCTACGGTACCGAGCGTGAATAGCGAAACGGCTACGTCGCGCGCAGCAATGCTCTGCGAGGCAGCAGGGACTCCACCCGGGCATCGGGATTTTCGCGGCCATGATTCTCGCCGAGGGATTCACCGCTTTTCTCACTGACAATGCCTTCCTCGGACGACACATCTCAGTACTTCCCCCGAGAAACGCCGCAGGGGCCGCTCCATG
>OKLR01000273.1_pt1 | contig 10792 bp, 12 predicted proteins | sample 1614281 | NCBI WGS metagenome assembly OKLR01 (sample SAMN04436920, study PRJEB24849) | human gut metagenome | biome: human gut; feature: NICU; material: stool | host: Homo sapiens | place: USA: Saint Louis, MO | collected 2012-05-13 | reverse complement strand
TTGTGGAGCCCATCAACCCCGCCGTTTTGGTTCAAGGTTGATGGGTTTTTTGTTGTCTGAAGTTCATACCCATATTTATCAAGCATTTGGAGAACACATGTTCGCTTAGTGGCGGCAAAATGGCGGCAGAAGTGCATGCCTCTTCCTAGCCCCTACAATTACACAGAATGATCATTACAATTTCAATAGTTTCGCTTGCTCTGGATTTACACTTTCGACGTAGTTTTTGACACCTATTTTGTGTGGCTCGTAGTCACTCGCATAGAAATCAATGAGAAAGTCGCTCATCTTCTGTGAGGTGACTTTCATATTTCCTTTACTCAAATACAAATTGAATACTTTAATTAGGGATGATGGTGCCTGCGTTTTAATCATGTTGACTTGATAACCCGATTTATCCATCGCTAGTAAAATTTCGTCGTAAGTAGTCTGCAGTTGAACAATATCATTTGAGGATATGATCACATCATCCATGTACACACTAAGTTTCACATTGGGATGTTTGTTCAAGCGACGCAGTAGACTACCCAAATGACTCTTATCCAAACAAAAGGTCGCAAGCATAGGCGATTGGACAAAACCGAATGGAAGGACATGCTTATGGGGAGTATCAGACAGGTTTTTCACAGTTGAAAATTTTGCAATTTCACGCGCTTGTGAATAGTTAAAGTAGGCTTTTAAATCACGGGTGATGCGGCTGCGGCTAGTTGACTGAAAAAAATGTTTAATGTCTATAACAGTAATAAAACTATTTTTAAGGTGCAATCTGGCTGCTTTAAGATGCCCGCCGGTTCTTAAATGATAAAAATAGAGTGGCGGAATCCACTTGTTTCTGATTGATTGAAGTATGCGTTCCCCAAGTTCACTTGTCCTGACACTTGGGACATAGACCCAAACCCCTGGCCTAATTTCAAATTTGTGTTCCCATCGTTGAACTTCTATTTCCATGATTTAAACAGTCGTAGTTGAAGGCCATGTTAAGAACGGTGTAAACCGTACCAACTAACACAACAAATGCAGTAGCACATTTGAGCATAGCGGTAACAAGTTCCACACGCGCCTTAACTAAGCCAAGTTCTTTGATTTCCATAACTTGTTACTCCGTAGAATCCTGACGTCTCTTAGCGCAAGCGCATGGCCTAACTAAATAACAAAACTTCGACAATTTGTAAGCCCAGTAAACCCAATAAGCCCAGCAAATCGGCGTCCGGGATGCCCAGCATATCGGCATTCGGTACGCTAGTCGCAAAGCGACAAACTCCACTTCTACGGATACGGGATATAACCCCGCTAACGTCAGGTAAAAGTAATATAACGCTAAATCAATCGGAAAGGTAGTCATTCTATACCTTATAGCTTATTAAACAGAAGATTATAGAAATGACACCTGCCCGGATTCAGATGGATGAGGCGGTGCGGCGCTGATTTTTTGCGGACGGCAGACGGACCGCACAAAAGTCTCATGCGTCACGAACGTATGCCCGCACTCAATATTGGTACAACCCCAACGTCAAAAACGCCCTGGTGCTCAAGGCCTACGACATTATCAGCCACCGCCGTCTGGAGTTTGACGCCGGGCACACCGATATCGCGCAGTCATTCATGGCAATCCGCCGGGCCACCACCGCCAGCGGCAACCGCCCGACCTACGAAGCCAGCCGCAGTGAAGAAGCCAGCCACGCCGATCTGGCCTGGGCGACGATGCACGCACTGTTTAACGAACCGCTGCAGGGCGAATCCGCCAATACCAGCAATATTGTGGAGATTTTTTGATGGGCAAGAGAAACAAAAACCGCGCTGCAGCAGCGCATAACACTCAGCACAGCAGCAACGCGTCGGCAGAAGCATTCAGCTTTGGCGATCCGATCCCGGTACTCGACCGCCGCGAGCTGCTGGATTATGTGGAGTGTGTGCAGATGGACCGCTGGTACGAGCCGTCGGTCAGTTTCGACGGGCTGGCGCGGACCTATCGCGCCGCCGTACATCACAGCTACCCGATTGCCGTGAAGCGCAACATTCTGACCAGCACGTTCATCCCGCACCCGCTGCTCAGCCAGCAGGCGTTCAGCCGGTTTGTGCAGGATTACCTGGTATTCGGCAATGCCTATCTGGAGAAGCGCACCAACCGGCTCGGCGGCATTCTGTCGCTGGAGCCGTCGCTGGCAAAATACACACGGCGTGGTGTGGATTTGGATACATACTGGTTTGTGCAGTACGGCATTACCACGCAACCGTATGAGTTCACCAGAGGCAGCATTTTTCACCTGATGGAGCCGGACTTAAACCAGGAGATTTACGGCCTGCCGGAATACCTGTCCGCTATCCCATCCGCCCTGCTGAACGAGTCCGCCACGCTATTCCGCCGCAAGTATTACATCAACGGCAGTCATGCGGGATTCATCATGTACATGACCGACACTGCGCAGAACCAGGAGGACGTGAACAATATCTGCCAGGCAATGAAAAGCGCCAAAGGGCCGGGCAATTTCCGCAACCTGTTTATGTATTCGCCAAACGGCAAAAAGGACGGGATTCAGATCATCCCGCTGTCAGAGGTCGCGGCAAAGGATGAGTTTCTGAATATCAAGAACGTGAGCCGGGATGACATGATGGCGGCGCACCGCGTTCCGCCGCAGATGATAGGGATTATGCCGAGTAATGTTGGGGGGTTTGGGGATGTGGAGAAGGCGGCTAATGTATTTGTTCGTAATGAGCTTGCTCCATTACAAAAAAGGTTGGAGGAATTCAACAAGTGGATAAATTCAGAAATAATAACATTCACTTAATATAAATTAAATATCTGAGAAAAAGACGCCATAGGGCGTCTTTACATTAAATACCAAACTTAGCAACCCGGCGTTTATTTATCTTACTTTCATCAGATATTTTTATCAATGCAGCCCTAGCCTTTGAATGAATCAAATCCATTTGCATACTTCCGCCTACAGTCCCACCAAATTTTAGGCATGTTGATATATGAGAAGTAAAATTTGGACCTTTTAATGATTTAAAGTATTTGTAAAAATCCTCCTCAGTAGAAGATGAAAGTATTTCAATGTCATTATTTGACCAACCATTCTTACCAGAAATGCGTTCGAGTACATCCTTAATAGTTTCTGTTATCCTTTGTGGATTGTAGGCTGCTTCGAATTTTGCAATTATTTGCCCATCATCGACTTCCATAATCAAAGGGAAGCCAACTGGATCAAATAGATAATCGCTCTCTGACTCTCTTTCCTTAATAAAAAGGTCTACTAAATTCGACGCCAAATCCTTCTCATCAAAATCAATAAATACACTAACAATATTGTCTAAATCGGCGGGACTTGCTTGATAGATATTTTTAATGAACGCTTTATTCATTTTTTCAACAACATCTTTTTGCTCGTCTACAAAACTGAAATAAAAATCATCCCAAGCGTTTTGGTAGCTATTGATATCGTTATTAATTAGAATTCTATTATTTTCTTCAACTATAACACTCTTGAACTCATCATGCTCTATATAGCCTCGTTTCACGAGTTTGGCTATCATGCGACTAAAAGCATCTATCTTTGTAAAGTTATAGCTTAACAGTACGTTCTTCCAATGATTTTCCTTAGCTTTTAAATTATCATCTTTTAAATCTTTATCTATGAAACTGAACGAATTCGAACTCCTTCTCTCGCCCATTAGTTCTATAAATTCCATGCTCGGTACATTTTCATCATGTGCCGAGCAATAATACGACCAACAGAAAAGGGCTATAGTTTTGATCATTTTATTTTTTAACTCTAGCTCAACCCCATCAAAAAGGTTGTACACCAAATTAATGCAACTATCTATTTTATGTAAAAGCCTAATGTTTTTAATACCCAAGGATGTTGTAACCCCAGATAGTTCTTCATGCCATGGCTTGTCATTATTAAATGCTATAAGTGCACATTCTTTCGGTGTCGGAGAAAATTCTAACTCAACATCAATGACTTTCTCTTTAAATTTTTCATAGTCTTCTGTTTCTTTTGTGCCTGCATTTAACAACAATACTACCTTACATTTTTTCCTTTCTTTGAGAAGCGAGACAAGACCCAGTACGTCTTTTAAATCAAGAGTTGCTCCTTTTCGCTCCAAATCATCTATACATAGTAGAGAGCCTGATACTGACATGAATGAAAAGGCTTCTACAGCAGGTACTGCGGATTTGACAAATGGGATTTCTTTTATTTTCCCCAAAGAACTCCTTCCAAATGACTCCAACATTCCTTTTGTGTTTTTTTTAAAACTTTCCAGGCTTGGCTCACTTCCAATTAGATCAAGTGATATTGAGTTCTCAAAAATTGAATACTTCAATTTATCCAATGATGAAATCCCAAACAGTGAAACATATGAATATTTCTTCGCTGATATTCTCTTTTCTTCTTTAGCTTCCAGTAATATGGATTCCCATCCATAAGTTTTCCCAACCCCCCACTCACCTTTTATTGCCATTACGCCTGCTGATGGTTCAGAAATAAAATACTTGATTTGCTCTCTAATAATATCAAAAGACATGAAAAATACCTTTTATGCTCAGAGTTAAAAAATAATAATTCCTAAGTGAATTCCATTAGATAGTAACTAATATCACTACAATTAACCAGCTAGCGCGCGCTCGTATCCCCGCCACGCCTGCCCGCTTTATGTAGTGGTTTTCATGCAGGCGCATGACGGACCCGAGACTGCGCCAGTATTGACTGTTCCGACCCGTTGCGATCCTATTTAGATCATGCGAATCCATGCACAATTCGGCGTTTACGATGCGCAATAACCCTGCAAAACCCTCCAAGCAGTCCGCATTGAGCCAAGTCATTAAAGCTAGCCTTGAACCGCATTCTTGCATACAGATTAAAACTGATCCTTATCAATCACTTAGGGATATGGTTAAATCATAATCTCCACCTGAAATTTTACTCATGAAGGAAAAACATGGAAGCGAATGATCCTGGAAAGCTGATATGGCATGTAGCCTGCGATGAGTCGGGTATAGATGGTCAGCGATTTTATGGATTTGGTAGTCTGTGGATGAAGTATCAGAGGCGTGGAGACTTCGTGCGCATCATTCGTGAGCTTAGGGAAAAGCATAACTGTAACGATGAAATAAAGTGGCAAAAAGCTCATTCAAAGCGAAATGCTGCTTTTTATCATGACATCCTTGAAACGTTCTTCAAGCACCAATGGTTGGCGTTCCACTGCATCATTGTTGAAAAATCAAAAGTAGAAAAATCCTTCCATGGCGGCGACTACGATCTGGCTATGCGTAAGCATTTTGGCAAGCTGATTGAAACTAAAATAGGCAACGTCATCAAGGCTCATCCAGAAAGGGAATGCGAGTTCCGTGTGGAAGTGGACCCACTTCCATCTCGGTATAAAAAAGCTGATGAGGCGTTTGAAGTCATCACTAACCACACGTTAGCAAAAAGGTTTGGCCGCAAAGACATTATCAAGAGCGTCGTCACTAAGGATTCAAAATATTCTGAGCATATTCAAATTGCAGATTTTCTTCTAGGCGCAGTGATGTGCGCCTATCAAGGCAAAGCAACTTCGGAAGCAAAGTTAGCAATTGCAAACAAAGTTGCGTCTTATTTGGGATGGGATTCGCTTATGTATGACACTTGGCCAAAAGAACGCAAATTTAATATTTGGCTTTTTTTCGACAGATCGAAAGGACCAAGGGATATCCTTACGCGAGATGTGAATTTGAAGTATGAATTGCCCAAGTCTAAAAAATAGAGCCGACCTCACAGCCGGCACGGTTGGAGTCCCAGTCGTTCGACGAAGTTACCAACTAGGCGGTATCAACTTTCGGGGGGCCGCCTCTAATTCCCCAAAACCATAAATTCAATTCAATGATAGTAGCGTTTTAAAGTTTCAAACTCAACAAAATGCATAACAATCATGTTGTAAGGCCTATTACACTAATTATCGCTCTCAAGTGAGGAATCACTAATGTGTACTTCCTTGCTGTCTTACAGCGTAATCGCAATGTCCTTGCCCTCAACACTGCTAGCGACAATCTGCATGTAAAAGTTCTGTCCGTCCGCTGGGCAAGTGACATCATGAATATATCGTTCACATTTCCTCTCAACATCAAAGTTATACATACAGCAAAAAATATGCTTTTAACGCTAAAAAAGTTTCACTCACCTAACACCTTGATTAATAATGGAGTTCAAACCCATGCTGCTTTAGTATAACTGATGCCATTAGTTATACTCCTAAAGACGTTGATTCATGTAAAAGATGCGCAACCCAACTGCAGACTGCCATCTCGCAGCATCGGATCTACTTTTGCTTCTCTGCAGCAAACAAAACATATATGCTTAAACGCATATAAAAACCACACCTGCAGGAACACCCATGCTCCACCCACTCCACCTCTTCAAAACCCTCTCCGACGAAACGCGGCTCGCCATCGTCATGCTGCTCCGCGAAGCGGGCGAGCTGTGCGTCTGCGATCTCTGCGCCGCCACCGCCGAATCTCAGCCGAAGGTTTCCCGCCATATGGCGCTGCTGCGCGAGTCCGGGCTGGTGATCGACCGTCGCGAGGGTAAGTGGGTCCATTACCGTCTCTCTCCCAACATGCCTGCATGGGCGGCAGCCGTTATCGACACCAGCTGGAACTGCCTGCGGGAAGAGACGCGTATGAAGCTGAAAAACCGGCTTCCGGGTTCGTGCTAATCAAAACACATTCACAAATACAGATATAACGGAGTAAGCGATGTTTCTGGCAGGGGCAATTTTTCTGTTTACGCTGGTGCTGGTCATCTGGCAGCCCAAAGGACTGAGTATCGGCTGGAGCGCGACTATTGGCGCCGTGCTGGCGCTGGCCAGCGGCGTGATTCACATTAACGATATTCCGGTAGTCTGGAATATCGTCTGGAACGCCACGGCAACGTTTATCGCCGTCATCATTATCAGTCTGCTGCTGGATGAGTCCGGCTTTTTCGAGTGGGCAGCGCTGCACGTCGCTCGCTGGGGGAAAGGTCGGGGGCGATTGCTGTTTACCTGGATTATCCTGCTGGGCGCAGCCGTCGCAGCGCTGTTTGCTAATGACGGCGCGGCGCTGATCCTCACGCCTATCGTCATCGCCATGCTGCTGGCGCTGGGGTTCAGCAAACAGGCCACGCTGGCGTTTGTGATGGCGGCAGGTTTTATCGCCGATACCGCCAGCCTGCCGCTGATTGTCTCCAACCTGGTCAACATCGTGTCGGCGGACTTCTTCGCGCTGGGGTTCAGCGAATACGCTTCGGTGATGATCCCGGTGGATATCGCCGCGATTGCCGCAACGCTGGTCATGCTGCACCTGTTCTTTCGCAAGGAAATTCCTCCAGAATATGACCTGGCGAAACTCCAGGAGCCTGCGCGGGCCATTCACGACCTCCCGACGTTCAGAACGGGCTGGATCGTCCTCCTTCTTCTGCTCGTCGGTTTCTTCGTGCTTGAACCTCTCGGCATTCCGGTCAGCGCCATTGCGACCGTCGGCGCGCTGATTTTATTCGCTGTCGCAAAACGCGGACATGCGATAAATACCGGAAAAGTGCTGCGCGGCGCGCCGTGGCAGATCGTCATCTTCTCGCTGGGGATGTATCTGGTGGTGTATGGCCTGCGTAATGCCGGGCTGACGGACTCTCTCACAGGCGTACTGAATAGCCTGGCCGGACACGGGCTGTGGGCCACCACGCTGGGAACCGGGTTCATCACCGCGTTCCTGTCATCCATAATGAACAATATGCCCACGGTGCTGATTGGCGCGCTCTCCATTGACGGCAGCACGGCAACAGGATTGATAAAGGACGCGATGATTTACGCCAACGTGATTGGCTGCGATCTGGGGCCAAAAATCACGCCTATTGGTAGTCTCGCCACCCTGCTCTGGCTTCACGTGCTGGCGCAGAAAAACATGACGATTACCTGGGGCGGCTATTTCCGGACGGGCATCATCATGACGCTGCCGGTCCTGTTTGTGACGCTCGCCGCGCTGGCGCTACGTCTCTCCTTCACACTGTAATGAGCCACTAATATGAGCCACATCACCATTTACCACAACCCCGCCTGCGGCACCTCGCGCAACACGCTGGAGATGATCCGCAACAGCGGCGCGGAGCCAGAGATTATTCTCTATCTGGAAACGCCGCCGTCGCGCGATACGCTGACCGCCCTGATTGCCGATATGGGCATTTCGGTGCGCGATTTGCTGCGTAAAAACGTGGAGCCCTATGAACAGCTCGGCCTGGCCGAAGACAGCTTCACCGACGACCAGCTTATCGATTTTATGCTGCAACACCCGATCCTGATTAACCGTCCGATTGTGGTGACGCCGCTGGGCACCCGCCTGTGCCGCCCGTCTGAAGTCGTCCTCGACATTCTGCCGGACGCGCAGAAAGGGGCGTTTACGAAAGAGGATGGCGAAGCGGTGGTGGACGCCAGCGGGAAGAATATCCTGAAAAAATAATCCATCCTCAGGTGGACGACAGGGCCAGCGCCCGGCGGGCCCTGAACGCCTGGAGAAAACAACCGCCCGCTAGCTCGCCACGCAGACCCGGTTGCGCCCTTCACGTTTTGCACGATAAAGCTCACGATCGGCTCGCGCCAGGGCTGACTGCATGCCATGTTCAATCTCCAGTTCATCCGGCGTCATGCATACGAGCCCCATGCTGGCGGTGAAGCGGATCGTCTGCCCGTTGAAGTCGACGTTCTGGCTGGCAAGGCTCATCCGTACGCGCTCGGCGATCTCAGCGGCCGTCTCCAGAGAGGTCTGCGGCATTGCCACGACAAACTCTTCCCCGCCGAAGCGGGCGACAATGTCGCTGCCTCTCACCAGTGCCGGAAGCGCGTTGCCTATATGCTTCAGCACCGCATCGCCGCCGTCATGGCCCCAGGTGTCGTTAATACGCTTGAAGAAATCCAGATCCATGCTCATCAGGCACAGGGGCTGCTGATGCCGACGGGCAAGATTGCAGGCCCGCAAAGACCACTCATCAAACTGGCGACGGTTTGCCAGCCCGGTGAGCGGATCGAGCCGCGCCTCCTGCTGGAAACGCGCCCGCTGCAGGGCGTTGACGTGAATGTAATGCATCAGAAACCACTGTGTAATGGAGATAACCAGAATCGCCATCGCCGTCCACAGAGCCTGATAATACCAGCCGTGCAGCACGTCTTTTCTGGCCAGCCCGACGGCCAGCACCCATTTGCGTTCGTTGAGGTTAAGAAATACTCCCATACGTTCAACGCCATCAATCGGAGAGGTATATCGTTGGACCTGTGCGGTATCGCTTGCGTATTCCAGCAGCTTCGCGAGGCGCGGGTCGGAGGTGTTCAATTGCGAACCGTCATTCGCCCCCATACGGGCAAGCTGCACCGCATTGTCACGATCAAGGACCGCCATCGCCCCACCCTGACCTAAATCGAAGCCCTGCGCTTCCATTTTGCGAAACATATCGTTCATGGTGTTACCATTGAAAAAACCCAACGCACCACCAAGAAAGCGACCATGTGCGTCGCGCACTGCACGGAACATCACGAAGCCCAACATGTTTTTATCCGTGCCGTTGCTCTGCCAGTAAAACAAACTTTCGGTAACTTCATCCCGGCGAAAACCGGTAAACAGAGGGTGCTGCCGAAAGCTGGCCTGCGCAAGCGTAGAGGCGTCCAGAGCGCGCTCAAAAGGAAATAGCGCGCGGCTACTGAGAAAATCACCGTCTTCATCAAAGACGACAACGCCATCCAGCCAGGCGCGCTTGAGCTCCCCTTGCAGGAATGGCTGCGCGTTTTCAGGCGTGACCGTATGGTTGAGCAGAAAGGCATTCCCGATAAAGCGCATCTGGTAGCGCATCGCGTTAAGGCTGGTATCAAACTGCTGGGACTGGAGTATGGCCGTATTGCGAAGGATACGTGCGGCGTTATCCTCCACATAGCCGCGCTGGTAGAGCAGATGCCCAATCAGCAGACTCGCCTGAACCAAAATCAACAGTACTAACAACGCTCTCTTTTTTGCCAGACTGACCTGCACGAACCAGGTACTTACTTTTTCACCCAACGCCAACCTCAACCACTGAACAGTAAATAACCACCGCGGTGGATAGTCACGTGTTAGGTCCGAATTGTCAATATGGAGAAAAATCGTAATACATTGAAAAATATGAACTAATTTTCTTTATTTAACGGTGTAATGCCCGCAATCCTCCCCACCATCGCCCGAATCTCCTCCCGGCTTAACGGCGCCCGGTCGGTGACATAGTGCAGCGTCATCCCTTCGATAAACGCGTCCAGCGCGCGGGTGGTGACCGGGTCGAACCACTGCTCCAGCGTGGTCTGGCTCATCTTCATCCAGTCCTGCATCACCGTTTTCAGCGCCGCGCTGCGGTGCATAAAGGCGTAAAGCTGATACATCAGCGCCATGTTGTGCGGCGTGGTCACCTGCGAGCTGTGGATCAGCGTGGTGATAGATTCGCACGCCATTTCCGGCCCGGTGACGCCCGCGAAGAAATCCCGGTACTGCTGCGACATCTGGCGGGTAAACCACGTGAAGGCCTCCTCCAGCAGCGGCTCCATGCCGTCGAAATAGTAGGTCATCGACCCCAGCGGCACGCCCGCGCAGGTGGCGATTTTACGGTGCGTGACGGCGTGAATACCGTGTTCAGCAATGGTGTCGAGCGTCGCCTGCAGGATCTTCTCCCGGCGATGCGGATCGTTGGGTGGTCTGCTCATCAATTCCTCACCTGGTTTGTGTACAAATGTACACAAACTTGCTAGTGTTGTCGCTATTGTTGTACTT
>OKLR01000272.1_pt1 | contig 10814 bp, 10 predicted proteins | sample 1614281 | NCBI WGS metagenome assembly OKLR01 (sample SAMN04436920, study PRJEB24849) | human gut metagenome | biome: human gut; feature: NICU; material: stool | host: Homo sapiens | place: USA: Saint Louis, MO | collected 2012-05-13 | reverse complement strand
CCCGCCGTGGACAAATGCCCGCTGGTCGGCCAGCAGTGCGTGCGCAGCTATAACGTGCAGGAGGCGCACGGCGCCATTTTCCTGTGGTTCGGCGTCACTGCTGACCAGCAGCCGGACGAGCTGACTTTCCCGGATGAGCTCGCCGACACGGACAGTTTCAGCAACTTCCTCTGCACCGCCGCGTGGAAATGCAATTACCAGTACGCGCTGGAAAACGTCATGGACCCGATGCACGGCACCTATCTGCATTCGTCGTCACATTCGATGGCAGAAGGGGATCGCAAGGCCGACATGGTGCTTCAGCCGACCAAAACCGGCTTCATCTTCGAGAAAAAGGGGCAGAGCGGCGTCAATTTCGACTGGGTGGAATTGGGCAACAGCGGCACCTGCTGGATGCGTCTCTCCATTCCGTATAAGAAGCGTTTCGGACCGGGCGGCCACTTCTTTATCGTCGGCATGGTGGTGCCGGAAGATAACGACAACTGCCGCGTCTTCTTCTGGCGCATCCGCCGCGTGCAGGGCTGGCAGCGCGATATGTGGCGCTTTATGTACCGCAATCGTCTGGAAAAACTGCACTGGGAAGTGCTGGAGCAGGACCGCGTGGTGCTGGAAAGCCTGGCGCCAAATGCCCGTGACCATGAATACCTCTACCAGCACGACGTCGGGCTCTCGCGCCTGCGCCGCATGATGCAAAAGGCCGCGAAAGAACAGCTGGCGATGCGCGAAGCGCAGCAGGGAGCCGCCTGATGAACGGACTGCTGAGCGGGAAGCGCATCGTCGTGACCGGCGCCGCGCGCGGGCTGGGTTACCACTTTGCCAGCGCCTGCGCTGCGCAAGGTGCCTGCGTGGTGATGTGCGACATCCTCAAAGGCGAGCTGGCCGAAAGCGCCCACCGTCTGAACGAGCAAGGGTATGCAACCGAATCGCACGTTATCGATCTGGCCGATCCGCAGTCCATCGAGCAGGTATTCAGCGCCATTGGCAAGCTGGGGCAGATTGACGGCCTGGTGAACAACGCGGCAATGGCGACCGGCGTGGGCGGTAAAAACATGCTGGATTACGATCCGGATCTCTGGGATCGGGTGATGAGCGTGAACGTCAAGGGCACCTGGCTGGTGACGCGTGCCGCCGTGCCGCTGCTGCGCGAAGGGGCAGGGATTGTGAACGTGGCGTCAGATACCGCGCTGTGGGGCGCGCCGCGCCTGATGGCCTACGTGGCCAGTAAGGGGGCGGTGATTGCGATGACCCGCTCAATGGCGCGCGAGCTGGGAGAAAAACGCATTCGAATCAACGCTATCGCGCCGGGGCTGACCCGCGTCGAGGCCACCGAATATGTGCCCGCCGAACGCCATCAGCTCTACGAAAATGGCCGCGCGTTAACGGGCGCGCAGCAGCCGGAGGATGTCACCGGCAGCGTGGTCTGGCTCTTAAGCGATCTGTCGCGGTTTATCACCGGGCAGCTGATCCCGGTCAACGGCGGTTTTGTCTTTAACTAAGGTATGGCGATTATGGCAAACGATCAGGAAGTGAAGTATCTGGTGCCGGGGCTTGAACGCGGTTTGCAGCTGCTGTTGGCCTTCGGCGAGCAGCATCGCGAGCTGACCTTTGCCGAGCTACACCGGCTGGTGGATATGCCGAAGGCCACTGCCTACCGCGTGGTGCAGACGCTGGAGTATATGGGTTTTCTGGAGCGCAATGCGCGCACCAATACCTTCTCGCTGGGCATGAACGTGCTGCGCCTGGGCTTTGAGTACATCGCCTCGCTGGATGTGGCGCAGGTAGGCCAGCCGGTGATCGAGCAGCTTCGCGATGTCAGCCAGTGCAGCAGCCATCTGGCGATCCGCGACGGACGCGACATTATTTACATTGCCCGCGTCAGCGCCGCCGGGTCGCGTATCAATCAGGTCAGCATTGGCACCCGTCTGCCGGTGCACTGTACCTCGCTTGGACGCATGTTATTGACCGATATTTCCCGCGCCGATTTTGAACAGCTGTTCCCGCACGAGCGGCTGCCGGGCAACACGCCGGGGCAGCTTCACGACCGCGAAGCCCTGTGGCAGATGGTGCAGCAGGACAAAGCCCGCGGATATGTGATTGGCGAGTCTTTCTTCCGCCACGGCATCTCTTCCATCGTCTATCCGGTGTATGACCGAAGCCAGCGCGTGGCGGCGGTGGTCAGCATTCTGGTGCCGTCGGAGGAGATCCCGCAGACCGACCGCGAGCGGCTCCAGAACGAGGTTCGCCTCGCGGCAGATAAAATTTCTGGCTTCTTAGGGTACCTGTCACAGGCCAGTTAAATCAGTGAGTTAACGTCAGGCGCTTCAGTGCGTCGGGCATGTTTTACGCCCAATTTGGGCCAGATGAGGCAACGAACGATGAGTGTAACCGGAATTGAAAAGCTGGAATTTGGCGTGGAAGACCTGACGCACTGCGCCAAATTTATGCGTGATTTTGGCCTGACGGGCGATGCCAGCGGCCAACGTTTTACCACCCTGAGCGGCGCGCGCGTGGAGCTTAATCCGATCGACAGCCCCGACCTGCCGCCAGCCTTTGAAGCGGGCAACACCCTGCGCCGCATGGCCTGGGCGGTGGCCACCCCGGCAGACCTCGATGCGCTGCGCCCGAAGCTTGCCGGGCAGCCTGGCTTTCGTGAAGTGGGTGACGTCCTGGAGTGCCGCGATCCGAACGGCATGACGCTGCGCGTGCAGGTCAGCCAGCAGACCGACGTGGAGCTGAACGTTGAGCCGATTAACCAGTGGGGAGACGCTCGCCGAATCGACACCCCCAGCCCGGTCTACGATCGCGCCCAGCCGATTAACGTCGGGCACGTGGTGTTTTTCGTTGAGGAGCTGGCCGCGGTGGAGACATTTTATCGCGAGGTGCTCGGCTTCCAGGTCTCTGACCGCTACATCAACCGCGCCGTATTCCTGCGCTGCGGCGTGCGCGGCGGCCATCACAACCTGTTCCTGCTGCAATTACCGAACCGTAAGCGCGGGCTAAACCACGTTGCGTTTACGGTGCGCGACATCCACGAGGTGATCGGCGGCGGTATCGCGATGAATAAAAACGCCTGGAGCACGTTTATTGGGCCGGGCCGTCATCCGGTGTCGTCGGCCTATTTCTGGTACGTCAACAGCCCGACCGGCGGCGCGTTTGAGTATTACACCAATGATGACTACCTGACTGAAAACTGGCAGCCGCGCGAGCTGGAGCATTCGCTGGTCTCCTTCACCGAATGGGCGGTGGAAGGCGGCATCGACCACGACACGCGCCGTCAGCAGAAAAAGCCGGAGGCGGTATGACGTCGCGCATTGTCATTATCGGCGGCGGTCAGGCGGGCGGCTGGGCGGCAAAAACCCTCCGCGACGAGGGCTTCGAGGGCGAGATTTGCGTGGTGGCGGAAGAAGCGTGGGATTTCTACGAACGTCCGCCGCTGTCGAAGGCGTCTCTGCTGGAGCCTGACGCGGCGCTCCCGCGGCTGTTTTCCGAAGAGGCACAGCTGGCGCTGGATCTGACCTGGTACCGCCCACTGCGTGCGGAGCAGATCGACCGTCAGACAAAAACGGTGTGTTTAAGCAACGGTACGCGTCTTAGTTACAACATTCTTTTGATTGCCACCGGAGGGCGGGCGCGTCTGCCGGGCGAGGCGTGGGCGGCGCATCCGCAGGTCTATACCCTGCGCCACTGGCAGGACGCGCAGCGTCTTAAGGGGCGCCTGGCGCAGAGTAAAACCCTGGCGATAGTGGGCGGCGGCTGGATCGGCCTTGAGATCGCCGCCTCCGCGCGCAAAAACGGCGTGGCGGTCACGCTGTTCGAGCAGCAGCCCGCGCTGTGCATGCGGTCGGTGAGTGGAGAAGTATCGCAACGCTTAGCGGCCATCCATCGCGAACAGGGCGTCGACATCCGTACCGGCTGCGGTGCGCTGGAGCTGGAGGACGACAATGGCCTGCCGGTTATTCACTGTGATGGCCAGCGCGAAACCTTTGATGCGGTGGTGGTCGGGATCGGCGTCGATCTCAATCTGGAACTGGCGCGCGATGCGGGGCTTCATACCGGGCGCGGGATCGTGGTGGATGCTCAGGGGCGTACCTCGGATCCGTTCATCTTTGCGGCTGGCGATGTGGCTCAGCATCACCACTACGGCTTGTGCATTCAGTCGTGGGCATTTGCCCAGAATCAGGCGGTGGCGACGGCGAAAGCGATGCTCAACCCCGATGCGCCAGGCTACGACGACGCGCCGTGGCTGTGGTCGGATCAATACCAGCACAATATTCAGATCCTCGGCATTCCGCATCCGGGCAGCAACACGATAGCGCGTGAAGATTCGCTCTTTTTCTCGCTGGATGAAAACGGACGACTGACGCAGCTGGTGGCGTTTAACGATGCGCGCACCGTCAAGCTGGCGAAACGTTGGATGGCGGCAGGGCGGGATTTATCGGACGTACCGCTCGCCGACCCGACTTTTTCACTGATGTCATTGCGATAGCTAACCCGCACCCGTAGGGGGAGAGATGACCACATTAGAGACCAACACCGCGCCCGTTGAGGCAGGCGGTGAGGGAACCCGCACGCCTGAAAAAGCAGTGCGCTGGGCTATCCCGCTGTCGCTGCTGGCCTGCGTGCTGCTGGCGTTTTTCGACAAAATCAGTATTGCGGCGCTGTTTTCTGACAGCCATTTCCAGCAGGCGATGGGGATCGATTTCGACACCACGCGCCTCGGCATTCTGATGAGCGCCTTTCTGCTGAGCTACGGTTTTTCGTCAGTCTTTCTCAGCGGGCTGGGAGATAAAATCGCGCCGCTGCGCCTGCTGACCGGGATGATGGCGATCTGGTGCGTGCTGATGGTGGCGATGGGCTTTACCCACAACTATACGCTGATGATCGTGCTGCGCATTCTGCTGGGGGTGGCGGAGGGGCCGCTGTTCCCGCTGGCCTTCGCCATTGTGCGTCACAACTTCCCGCAGCATCTGCAGGCGCGCGCCACCATGCTGTGGCTGCTTGGCACGCCGGTGGGCGCGGCGATTGGTTTTCCGCTCTCCCTCTGGCTGCTGAACACCTTCGGCTGGCAGAGCACCTTCTTCGTGATGGCGATGCTTACCGTGCCGGTATTGATTTTCGTGCGCGTCGGTCTGCGTGGTATCCGCCTGGAGGCGAAACCTGGCACCACGCAGGCGTCTCAGGATGAGCGGCGTGCCGCGCGGCGCGAGCTGTTCGTCAGCCCGCACTTCTGGATCATCTGCATCTTTAACATCGCCTTCCTGACCTACCTGTGGGGCATCAATGGCTGGCTGCCGGGCTACCTGATCAAAAGCAAAGGCATTCACCTGGAGCATGCGGGCTGGCTGTCCTCGATGCCGTTCATCGCCATGCTGGCCGGCGAAGTGATTGGCGCGTGGCTCTCTGACCGGGTCGATAAGCGTGCGGCAGCCTGCTTTATCTCCATGGCGGGCGCGGCTGTCGGGCTGGCGGCGGTCATGCACCTCGACACCCCGCTGACTATCATCGCCGCGATGAGCTTCAGCACCTTTATGTGGGGCACTGGCGCACCCAACATTTTTGCCCTGCTGGCGAAGGCCACTCATCCACGGGTGAGCGCGACGGCGGGCGGCATTTTCAACGGGCTGGGAAACTTCGCGGGCGCACTGTCGCCAGCGGTGATGGGGGCGCTTATCGCCTTCACCCACAGCATGGATTCCGGGCTGATTTTTCTGGCGGTGATGGCGGCGGTGGGCTGCGTCCTGTTACTGCCGCTGCTGAGACGTTACTGAGGAGAGTGTCATGACTGATTCAACCGTAACCCATAAATCAGGCATCAAACCTGAGCACCTGACGATGGAAGAGTGGGTCGAGTCGCGCATCGCGCGCTTTGAAGGCCGTAAGTACGACTGGAACGCGCTGAAGTTCCAGGCCGACTATGACCCGAAATATCGCCGGGCGCAGATGCGCTACATCGGCACCGGCGCAACGGGCGTGGCGAACGACACCAACACCGTGCAGGCGGACCATTTCACCTTCTCCACCATGGTGCTGCCGTCGAAGTGTGAAGGGCCGCTGCACCTGCATGACGACGTGGAAGAGGTGTTCTTCATGCTTAAAGGGCAAATCACGCTGATGATCCAGGACGGCGAACACTACACCGAAACCGTGCTGCGCGAGCGTGACCTGATCTCCGTCCCGCCGGGTATCTATCGCGGCCTGTTTAACCACGGGGAAGAAGAGGCGCTGATGTGCGTCATGCTGGGGACCAATAAGCCGGAAATCCCGACCTATCCCGCCGATCATCCGCTTTCAAAAGTGAAGCGGAACTAAGGGGGCATGATGACGGGTTTTCGTGAACAGGGAAGCGGCATTCCGCTGATGCTGCTGCATGGGATCAGCTCGGGGGCTGCCTCCTGGCATAAGCAGATGGCGCTGAAGGGTTTTCGCGTGCTGGCGTGGGACATGCCCGGTTATGGCGAAAGCCCGATGCTGACCGTAGAACGGGCGAGTGCGGGAGATTACGCCGATGCACTGGCGGCAATGCTTGACCGCGCGGGCGTCTGGCAGGCGGTACTGGTCGGCCATTCTCTCGGGGCTCTGGTCGCCAGCGCCTTTGCGGCGAAGTTTCCCGACCGGGTGCGGCATCTGGTGCTGGCAGATGCCGCGCAGGGCTACGGTCAGGCCGCACCGGAGCAACGCGAGCAGGTCTGGCGCAGCCGCGAGCAGCAGATGGCGCTGGGCGGTGAAATCCTTGCCCAGACCCGCGCGGCGAAGCTGTTGCGCCCCGGCGCCCGCGGGGAAGATATCGCCACCGTCGCGTCGGGCATGCGCAAGCTGCGTCCTGAGGGCTACCTTGCCGCCGCGTGGATGCTGGCACACGACGATATTCACGGCTGGCTTAAACGTTACTCCGGCACGTTTGAGGTCTGGTGCGGCGAGCAGGATGCGATCACGCAGCCCGAGCTGGTGCAGGGGCTGGCACTGCGCTACGGCATGCCGTTTACCGCCATTCCCCAGGCCGGGCACGCCAGCTATCTCGATAACGCGGCGTTTTTTAACCAACAGCTTTTACGCATTAACGAAGAGGTGCGCGATGAATGCACAAATTGACGGGCGCGTAGCGGTAGTCACCGGCGGTTCTTCTGGCATTGGCTTTGAAACGCTGCGCCTGCTGCTGGGCGAGGGGACAAAAGTGGCTTTCTGCGGCCGAGACCCGGACCGGCTCGCCAGCGCCCACGCGACGCTGCAAAACGAATACCCCGACGGCGAGATTTTCTCCTACCGCTGCGACGTGCTAAACGCTGCCGAAGTCCAGGGCTTTGCGGATGCCGTTCAGGCCCGCTTTGGCGCGGCGGACATGCTGATTAACAACGCCGGGCAGGGCTATGTGGCGCATTTCAGCGATACCCCGCGCGAAGCGTGGCTGCACGAAGCCGAACTGAAATTGTTCGGGGTGATCAACCCGGTGCAGGCGTTTCAGCCTCTGCTGGAGCGGTCCGATATCGCCTCCATTACCTGCGTGAACTCTCTGCTGGCGCTGCAGCCGGAGGAGCACATGATCGCCACTTCTGCCGCCCGTGCTGCGCTGCTGAATATGACGCTGACGCTCTCAAAAGAGCTGGTGGGTAAAGGTATCCGCGTGAATTCCATTTTGCTCGGCATGGTGGAGTCCGGGCAGTGGCAGCGCCGCTTTGAGAGCCGGACGGACAAAAGTCAGAGCTGGCCGGAGTGGACGGCGGATATCGCGCGTAAACGTGGCATCCCGATGGCGCGTCTCGGCAAGCCGCAGGAGCCCGCGCAGGCGCTGCTGTTCCTCGCCTCGCCGCTGGCGTCATTCACCACCGGCGCCGCGCTGGACGTTTCCGGCGGCTTCTGCCGCCACCTGTAAGGAAACATTATGAAAAAGATCATGTTAATTGGTTTTGGCGCCATGGCGCAGGCGGTGATTGAGCGTTTACCCGTGGGCGTGGCTATCGGCTGGATCGTGGCGCGTGAATCTCATCATGCGGCGATTCACACACAGTTTGGTGATGCAGTGATGGCGCTCGGTACGCCGGTGGCGTGCGCTGACACGCCCGATCTGGTGCTGGAGTGCGCCAGCCAGCAGGCGGTGGCGCAGTACGGTGAGGACATACTGCGTCGCGGCTGGCATCTGGCGGTGATCTCCACCGGCGCGCTGGCGGACAGCGCGCTGGAGCAGCGTTTGCTCAGTGCTGGCGGCAAGCTGACGTTGCTCTCCGGCGCGGTTGCCGGTATCGACGGGCTTGCGGCGGCGAAAGAGGGCGGGCTGGAACGCGTGACCTATCAGTCGCGCAAAAGCCCGGCCAGCTGGCGCGGCAGTTATGCTGAGCAGCTTATCGACCTTAACGCGGTGTCTGAGGCGAGCGTTTTCTTTGAAGGCAGCGCCCGCGAGGCGGCGCGCCTGTTCCCGGCGAACGCCAACGTGGCGGCGACGGTGGCGCTCGGTGGCGTCGGGATGGACGAGACGCGCGTGCAGCTGATGGTCGACCCGGCAACGAAGCGCAATACCCACACGCTGCATGTCGAAGGCGTGTTCGGCGAGTTCCATCTTGAGCTGAGCGGGCTGCCGCTGGCGTCTAACCCTAAAACCTCCACTCTTGCAGCACTGAGCGCGGTACGCGCCTGCCGCGAGCTGGCCCTGAGCTGAGGAGCGACGATGGACGATCTGAAGATTTTTATCGGCGGCCACTGGCGACATGGTGGAGGCAACCCGATGCAGAGCCATTTCCCGGCAGACGGGTCGATCAATGCGACGCTGAATGCGGCAAGTCTCGACGATCTGAATGACGCAATCGAGGCCGGCGAGCGGGCGTGGCGCGATCCCGCGTGGCGCAGCAGCCTGCCGCACATGCGCGCGAGGATTCTGCATAAGGTCGCGGATCTGATTGAATCCCGCGTCGAGGAACTGGCGAAAATGCAGAGCCGCGATAACGGCAAGCCGCTCGCGGAGGCGCGTGGGCTGGTGATGAGTGCGGCAGGGACGGCGCGCTACTTTGCCTCTGCCTGCGAGCTGCTGGAAGGGGAACTCCCGACGCCACGCCAGCCGGATCTGCTGACCCTGAGCCGCTATGAACCGCTCGGCGTGGTGGCTGCCATCACGCCATGGAACTCGCCGATTGCCAGCGAAATGCAAAAGGTTGCCCCGGCGATTGCCGCCGGAAATGCGGTGATCCTCAAACCTGCCGAGGCCACGCCGCTGATGGCACTGGAGCTGGCGCGTATTTTTGAACAGGCCGGGCTGCCCGCCGGGCTGCTGAGCGTGCTACCCGGTAAAGGCTCGGTGATTGGCGATGCGCTGGCGCGTCACCCTAAGGTGCGCAAAATCTCCTTTACCGGTGGCACCACTACGGGCCGCTATCTTGCACACGTGGCGGCGGAAAAGCTGATCCCGGCATCGCTGGAGCTGGGCGGAAAATCACCGACCATCGTGCTGGAAGACGCAGACATCGAGCAGGCCGCGCGCGGCATCTGCTACGGCATTTTTAGCTCGGCAGGGCAGGCGTGCATTGCCGGTTCACGGCTGTTTATCCACGAGAGCATTTACGCGCCGCTGATGTCGCGGCTGCTTGAGCTCACGCGCGGGCTGCGCGTCGGACATCCGTTTACCGACGGCACCCATGTCGGGCCGCTGATTAACCCTAAACATCGTCAGAGCGTGCAGGATTACGTCGAGCTGGCGAAGCGCGAAGGGGGCCGCGTGCTGTGCGGCGGGGAGATCCCGGCCGATCCTGAGCTGGCAAACGGCAGTTTCTTCCTGCCCACCCTCATCGAAGGGCTGAGCAACAGCGCCCGCGCGTGTCAGGAGGAGATCTTCGGCCCGGTACTGGTGGCGATGCCGTTTCGCGACGAGGCCACGCTTATCCGCGAGGCCAACGACTCGGTGTACGGCCTGGCGGCGGGGATCTGGACGCGCGATGCCGGGCGCGCGCTGCGCCTGAGCGAACAGCTTGAGGCGGGCACGGTGTGGATCAACACCTACAAAGTCTTTGCGATTTCAACCCCGTTCGGGGGCTTTAAAGAGAGCGGTCTGGGCCGCGAAAAGGGCATTCAGGGGCTGAAAGCCTGGATGCAGCAAAAGAGCATTTATCTGGCGACGGGTAACAGCGTCAACCACTGGTGCGACTGAGAAAGGGTGAGCAATGAGCGAAATGATAACCGTCGGCGACGCCATCGCCAGAACGCTGGAGCAGTATCAGGTTGAGGCCATCTACGGCGTCATCTCCATTCACAACCTGCCAATCGCGGATGCAGTCGGGCAGCGCGGCAACATTCGCTTCGTGCCCGCGCGCGGTGAAGCGGGATCCGTGACCATGGCCGACGCCCACGGACGTTTTTCCGGTCTCGGCGTGGCGCTGACCAGCACCGGTGCGGGTGCGGGTAACGCGGTAGGCGCGCTGGTAGAAGCGATGAACGCCTGCACGCCGCTGCTGCATTTAACCGGACAGGTCGAAAAAGCCTGGCTGGATGCCGATACCGGATTTATCCATGAAACCCGCGACCAGCTGACCTTCCTGAAGGCCAGCTCCAAACGGGCGTACCGCATCAGCAACGCCAACCAGGCGATAGCTATCCTGCACAAAGCGATTCAGGACGCGCAGACGCCGCCGTGCGGGCCGGTCTCTGTTGAGATCCCGATTGATATTCAGAGTGCCAATATTCCGCTTTCGCTGGTGACCGCACCGATGAAACCTACGTCGGTCGCCACCGTGGACCCCGCGATAGTTGACGCACTCTGGGCACAGCTGAAGCAGGCAAAACAGCCGTTGCTGTGGCTGGGCGGCGGAGCGCTGAGAAGCGCTGATGCGGTGAAAAAA
>OKLR01000251.1_pt1 | contig 11780 bp, 13 predicted proteins | sample 1614281 | NCBI WGS metagenome assembly OKLR01 (sample SAMN04436920, study PRJEB24849) | human gut metagenome | biome: human gut; feature: NICU; material: stool | host: Homo sapiens | place: USA: Saint Louis, MO | collected 2012-05-13 | reverse complement strand
CTCAGGGCCGATATAGCTCAGTTGGTAGAGCAGCGCATTCGTAATGCGAAGGTCGGAGGTTCGACTCCTCTTATCGGCACCATTTAAATCAAGTGGTTACGTAGTATCTTATCATTTTCCCACCAAAAAATTATTTTCATGTAACTGCTGATGTAAGTAAATTATATCAACGAAGATCAATCCTAGCTACTGACCAAAAAGGCCGGATAGGGCTTCACTCGCTATACCTCCGTGGCTGCAGGTATAGTTGTCCACGTCCACACCACTCCTAAATTCAATGCGTTAGCAATGTGTTCGATAAACCTCGAACAAATTAGCTCATTATGATCGGTTAATACTTCACCTTCTGGTTGCATGATGGTGCCCGTAAAAAGATAACGCGCCAGCCGGGTAGCAGCAGACGCATTACGCAATAGGTAAACAAGGGAGGAAGTTCAGAAATGTAAATCGGGAGGGTTGTACGCAATGTTCATCGTACTACGTTGTTACGGCTTTGCCGCAACAGGCCAGTTACCTGCCGCGCTCGCAGAATGTCTACAGCCCGGAGATAAGGCGATTGTTCCTGCCTGCTAAATCCCCTGCGATCTATACGCACCAGCTCGTATTTCTCCACCAGAAAATTAACGGCATCGGCCAGGGTGATCCCGGCATCAATATGTTCCTTAATAACGGTTTCATCACTGAACGGCGTATCGTTTAGCGTCAGACCATAGTGCTGCTCCAGCAGGTGTGTAAGCAGTATTTGCCAGACTGCAACGGGCGACAGACAAGGCTTCGCCGCCCGCGAAGTTGTTGCAGGTAGAGGTTTCATGTTTGCTCTCGTGACGGTATTTAGCGTTGGCTGGGATAAACAGCGATGTATACGTAGCCGCAACTGCCAAGGGTGTCGGCTTCGCAGGTAAAACCGTTGTGATACAGGGCGATGCAGTGTGGATGGCGGGGATTCAGTTCACCGGTGGTCAGCATTGATTCCATCTGACTGATAAAATGCGGGAATGCGACATCCAACTTCAGGCATTCGGCATCACTAAACTTACCGGTGATACTTGCCCGGTCAGCCAGATAATGCATCCGGTTCCTATCCTGCACCAGACGGGCTCCCAGGCGCGGCGTGATATTCCGCTGCAGGCCCCATGTGATATTGCTCATTTATAAGCTCCTTTACTGTCAGTTCAGGGTGATGCTCATCAGGCAGGTATAAGGCCCGTTGCGGTCCTGACGGCGTTCGGCGTATACCGCAAGGACACCTTTGATATCCAGAACGTCCCTGCCGGTGTAATGACAGACGCTACCGTGCCACTGATATTTTCCGCTGCAGTAGCGAAAGATCCGGGACTCAGGATGCTGGCGGTATATCGTCATTGCACGGCGTTTACTGATAATTTTCATGTAATACCTCACAGCAGACCATGTTCTGCGAACGAATAGATTTGCCTGCCACCGACAATCAGATGGTCAGGGACGCGGATATCCACCAGCTGAAGCACCTGCACCAGTCGCTGCGTGAGGGCTTTATCGGCCTGGCTGGGGGTTGTCTCACCAGAGGGATGATTGTGTGCGAGTATTACTGCTGCGGCATTGAAGTGCAGAGCACGTTTGACCACCTCCCGGGGATGGACTTCAGTGCGGTTAATCGTGCCGGTAAAGAGCGTCTCATGGGCAATCAGCTGATTCTGGTTGTCCAGATACAACACCCGGAACTCTTCCCGCTCAAGCGCGGCCATATGCAGTCGCAGCCATTCACGGACGGCGTGTGTGGAGGTGAAGGCCACCCCGGACTCATGCAGATGTCTGTACAGAACCCTGAGTGCCCGCTGGATGAGACGCCGGTCCTGTGGCGTTATCTCGCCGGGTAAAAAGGAAAGCTGTTTCATTCGTTGCTCCTCCGGTCAGTCAATGATGCGCATAATGGCGTGGGCTTCTGGATGCTGCAGGGCGTAGTCCCGCAGACGGTAATAGTGCGCGGTCATCGCGTCACACTCTGTACGGCAGGCGTTATGGCTGTACTCAATCAGGCAGACGGCAATACCTGCGGCTTCTGCGCTCATTTCCACGCCATTACCGTTCAAATTATTGAACAGACTCCATGTCTCATTGCGGTCAGCATCGGGTGCCATAAAGGCCCCGCCGTTGCTCAGCGTGTAAAACTGCCAGATGCCACCGCTGTAATCCGCGCAGACGCGGTTCATCCAGGCGAAGATGCGGGGCTCCAGGGTTATCCACTGCGGAATAGTGCCGAAGTGCTGCGGCCAGAAATCGATGCGCTGTTCATCGGGAACTGGCGTGACGGTCAGTTCAAATTCGGATTCGTTAGCAGCAGATGCGAGGTTGCCTTGTGCCGATGTTGTCATGTAAATGTCTCCGTCAATAAAAAACGCCAGCGGCAAGGGCTGGCGTATGGGGGGGATAAAGTGTGTTCGGAAAGGTGATATATCACGGGCTCAGCGGGTTGAGGTATCTGTGCGGATGCCTGACGTGCGGATATAGCGGCTAAGGTCTTCTCCGGCATCTGGTTCAAAGTTTCATGCCAGACATCCATCCGATCTTCGGCATCACTATCTATCAGGCAGATGTGACCGCCTTGGTCGTCTTCAATGTTAATGTCTGTGATACTGGCATGTACTAGTAGCCATGCTGCGCAATTAGCTGATACCGACTGTGGTAAATCAGCAAGCGATTAGTGAAACGGCTTCAAACTTTCAGCATTATTCATTACTACTCTTCTGAAAAATAATAAAAAAGTGGCAGAATCGTGAGATTCTGCCGCTAATCGGGTATGTTCAGAGGAATGATATATATCTGAAAACTTTTATGATGTTAATAGGCCGCTCTGTGCCAAAAGCAGAAGCTGGTAATTCGTGCCTAATATACTTCACTTAACGTATATCCCAGCTCTGGTACAGAATATGCAAATTAAATACCCAAGAAGTGGCAGGCTGATTAACAAAGAACTCCTTCGATTATAGGATGATTTGTATCGGCACTCATCACACCATGTGCTCGATTCACGCCGCATAGTCAGTTGAATTTTGCTACTCTGTAAGAGGTGGTAAGCATTATCCAATACGGATTTAAATCAATGGAATAAATGATTATGAGTGAAAATGAAACAATCCCAAAGAAGTCTCACAGCCAGATTAACAAAACTGTATTCTTTACATCTGCTTTGTTAATTTTTCTTCTTGTCGCTTTTGCCGCTGCATTCCCGGATGTTGCTGACAAAAATTTCAAACTACTTCAGCAACAAATCTTCACGAATGCAAGCTGGTTCTACATCCTTGCTGTGGCCCTGATTTTATTGAGTGTCACGTTTCTGGGACTCTCACGCTACGGTGATATCAAGCTGGGTCCGGACCATGCGCAACCTGATTTCAGCTATCACTCCTGGTTTGCGATGCTTTTTTCGGCAGGGATGGGGATCGGCCTGATGTTCTTTGGCGTTGCTGAACCGGTGATGCATTATCTCTCACCTCCCGTTGGCGCCCCAGAGACTGTTGCGGCAGCGAAGGAAGCAATGCGGCTGACCTTCTTCCACTGGGGTCTGCATGCCTGGGCAATCTATGCCATTGTAGCGCTGATTCTGGCCTTTTTCAGTTACCGCCACGGTCTACCTTTAACGCTGCGTTCTGCACTCTATCCCATTATTGGCGATCGCATATACGGACCTATAGGCCATGCGGTTGATATTTTTGCCGTTATAGGTACGGTCTTTGGCGTTGCAACATCGCTGGGTTACGGTGTTTTGCAGGTGAATGCCGGTTTGAACCACCTATTCGGGGTGCCCATTAATGAAACGGTGCAGGTCATTCTGATCGTGGCCATCACGGGGTTAGCGACGATTTCTGTGGTGACCGGCCTAGACAAGGGAATACGTATCCTGTCTGAGCTCAATTTGGGCCTCGCGTTGTTGCTCCTGGCGCTGGTCCTGTGTCTGGGGCCAACTGTGCTTCTGCTGAAGTCATTTGTGGAAAATACCGGCGGTTATCTTTCGGAACTGGTGAGTAAAACGTTCAATCTTTACGCATATGAACCTAAGTCGAGCAACTGGCTGGGGGGCTGGACATTACTGTACTGGGGATGGTGGCTTTCATGGTCGCCATTTGTGGGGATGTTTATCGCACGGGTCTCACGCGGCCGAACCATTCGCGAATTTGTCACCGGCGTGCTGTTTGTTCCGGCCGGCTTTACGCTCATGTGGATGACGGTGTTTGGTAACAGCGCAATCTATCTCATTATGAACCAGGGGGCGACCGATCTCGCCAATACCGTCCAACAGGATGTCTCGCTGGCCTTGTTCAATTTCCTGGAGCATTTCCCGTTCTCCTCCGTGCTGTCATTTATTGCAATGGCTATGGTCATCGTCTTCTTTGTCACATCTGCTGACTCGGGGGCAATGGTTGTAGATACTCTGGCATCAGGTGGGGTGGCAAACACACCCGTCTGGCAGCGAATCTTCTGGGCATCGCTCATGGGAGTTGTTGCAATTGCGCTTCTCCTTGCGGGAGGGCTGAGCGCGCTGCAAACGGTGACAATAGCAAGTGCATTACCCTTCTCCGTGATCTTGCTGATATCCATATACGGGCTGTTAAAAGCCCTGCGTCGAGATTTGACTAAGCGTGAAAGCCTGAGCATGGTGTCAACAACGGGTAAAAAGTGATCCACTTACCGCCACCACCAACGGTTTAATATTGATCCACCTTGTTTACTCAGGATTAGCTTCAGCGATAACCCCGGCCTTTCGTTTCTGCTTCAGTCGATAGCTTTCCCCTTTTATTTGCACGACATGTGAGTGATGTAAGATCCGGTCCAGCATCGCCGATGTCAGCGCTGCATCACCGGCGAACGTCTGATCCCACTGCCCGAACGGCAGGTTGGAGGTCAGGATCATCGCGCTCTTCTCGTAACGTTTGGCGATGACCTGGAAGAACAGCTTGGCTTCCTCCTGACTGAACGGCAGATAACCTATTTCATCGATGATAAGCAGCTTCGGGGCCATGACACCACGATTGAGAGTCGTTTTGTAACGGCCCTGACGCTGTGAAGTGGACAGCTGTAGCAGCAGGTCCGCTGCTGTTGTGAAGCGAACCTTGATGCCCGCCCGTACTGCTTCGTAGCCCATGGCTATCGCCAGATGCGTTTTTCCCACGCCCGATGGCCCCAGCAACACGATGTTTTCGTTACGCTCTATGAAGCTCAGGGATCGCAGCGACTGGATTTGCTTCTGAGGAGCGCCGGTGGCGAAGGTGAAGTCGTACTCCTCGAACGTCTTTACCGCCGGGAAGGCTGCCATCCGCGTGTACATCGCCTGTTTACGCTGATGCCGGGCCAGTTTCTCCTCATGTAACAGGTGCTCCAGGAAGTCCATGTAGCTCCATTCCTGATCCACCGCCTGTTGCGACAGCGCCGGCGCTGCGCCGATAAGACTGTCCAGCTGGAGCTGTTCGGCAAGCACCATCAGCCGTTGATGTTGCAGTTCGACCATCATGCGGCTCCTCTGCAGAACGTGTCATAGATGGAGAGCGGATGATGCAACGGCTGCCTGTCGAAGGTCATCAGGCTTTCATCAACCTGCACATCATACTGTTTTTTCTCCGGTGGCAGTGCCAGCATGGATTGCTGTTCCTCCACCCAGCGATCGCAGGGGCGGGTCTGGATAGTTTCATGCTTACGTTGATTGGCCACATCGTACAGCCAGCGCAGGCCGTAACGGTTTGCGGTTTCAACATCGACGGTGATCCCCATCGGACGCAGGCGTGTCATTAACGGGATATAGAAGCTGTTGCGGGCGTACTGCACCATCCTCTCCACCTTGCCTTTAGTCTGCGCCCTGAAGGGACGGCACAGGCGGGGAGAGAAGCCCATCTCTTTGCCGAACTGCCACAGGGAAGGATGGAACCGGTGCTGCCCGGTCTGGTAAGCATCACGCTGCAGCACCACCGTTTTCATATTGTCGTACAGGACTTCCTGCGGTACACCGCCGAAGAAGCTGAACGCATTGCGGTGACAGGCTTCCAGCGTGTCGTAGCGCATGTTGTCGGTGAACTCGATGTAAAGCATTCTGCTGTATCCCAGAACAGCGACGAACACATGCAGGGGTGACTTGCCGTTTCGCATGGTCCCCCAGTCAACCTGCATCTGCCGTCCGGGCTCGGTTTCGAAGCGAACGACCGGTTCTGCCTGTGCTGGCAGGGTCTGTTTACGGATGAACTCTCTCAGGATAGTAAGCCCTCCACGATAGCCCAGCTCCATGATTTCCCTGGCAATAACGGTCGCCGGGATTTTGTAGGGATGCGCATCGCTGATCCGCTTAGAGATGTAATCACGGTATTCATCGAGCAGTGATGATGGTGCCGGGCGTGGTGAATACTGCGGCTTTTCAGATTTGGCTTTCAGGTGGCTGCGGACAGTATTGCGCGAAATACCCAGCTCCCTGGCAATGGCCCGGATACTCATTCCCCGCTTGTGCAGGACTTTAATTTCCATACGAATCTCAAAAGTGATCATAAGCTCCCCTGTATTCAGAGGAGCAGATTAACCCCTGGATCAATTTTCAACCGCTGGGGTGGATCAGTTTTGCACCGTTGGTAACACATGGCGACTATTGCTCCTACGGCTGCACGTAACCCAATTCCCTGGCAGAGAAGGTTACGCAATATCGCGTATCTGCCGAAACGATCTCTTGTGAAACGTTTTATGGACGACATTATCCAGCCTGCCATGACGCTGGTTCAGGAAGAACTGAACAAGCAGGGGACGATAAGCCACATTAGTGACGCAGCCGACGATCGTATTCGTCTTGAAGTGGATTTGGGCAACGAGCTGAATTTTATATATGAAGTGAGGCTTCGCGGGTATAGCTCACCCACCTTCGCGCTCGCCGCAATGGATAATGATGAGCAGCAGACTGACCAACATCGATATTATCGCGCTGAGGTTTATCTCAAAGAAGGCGGTCAAAATTATGATGTGATGGGCTGGAATCAGGAACAGTTGATTAATGACATACTGGACCAGTACGAAAAACACCTGCACTTCCTGCACCTGGTTCGTTGATAGCAAAATGCCGTCCTAGGGGGCGGCAATTATTTATCCCGACCGCAATACGAGGGAATGCAGAATGATTTCACGCTGGCAATGGATTCTGAAGCAAACATTTAAGAAACTCTGGTTCAGAGCTACGTTATTCGCAATTGTCGCGATAATAACGGCTCTTTTATCTATTCTTTTTAAATCAATGATTCCTGAGTCGGTTTCAGTGAAGGTTGGTGCGGAAGCAGTTGATAACATTCTGAACATACTGGCATCGAGTATGCTGGCAGTGACCACATTTTCGCTGAGTATCATGGTCACAGCCTACGGTTCAGCCACTACTAATGTTACTCCCAGAGCAACGCGTTTAGTTGTGGAAGACGTAACCACACAAAATGTACTGGCCACCTTCATTGGTTCCTTTCTCTTCAGTCTGGTAGGAATTATTGCCCTCAATATGGGAGCCTACGGAGAAAGGGGAAGAGTCATTTTATTCATTGTCACACTCGTTGTCATTGCCCTCATCCTCATCACATTGCTTCGTTGGATACAGCATTTGACCTCTCTGGGGAGGGTCGGTGAGACAACAGCAAAAGTAGAACAGGCGGCCATCGAAACATTTATTGCGAGAGCCAGAAATCCCTGTCTCGGCGGATATCCATGGCTTGAGAGCTATGAACAGCCGAAAGGAACGGTTGCAGTTTATCCGAAGAAGATTGGCTATGTTGAATATATTGATATGGAGAAACTCAGCAAGCTGCTGGCCAATGATCCTCGTCATGTATACCTTGTGGCGCAACCAGGCAGTTTCATTCATCCGTCCATGCCAGCTTTGTACCTGAGTCAGGGCCAGGAGTCATCAATCTGCGCCGATTTACTTGAGACGATCATTGTCTCGGATGTGCGTTCATTTGCTCAGGATCCCCGATTTTGTCTTAGCGTCATGGCCGAAATAGCCTGCAGAGCCCTTTCACCCGCAGTGAACGATCCTGGAACCGCAATCGATGTCATTGGCAGAGGTGTTCGTATACTTTCTGCTTACGCGCAGAATAAGTCTCATGAAATTGAAGTGACCTATCCTTCAGTACACGTTGCGCCACTTCAGAACAACGATCTCCTGGAAGACTTTTTCTCACCTGTCGCACGCGATGGTGCCAGTATGAGAGAGATTCAGATAAGAGTGCTCAAAGGGCTATCTATGCTGAGTACGGGTTGGCCTGAGATGTTTGCTGATGCCGCGCACACTCTGGCAATTGAAACATTAGAGCATGCAAATCTCGCTGACCATATAGACTCCGATAGAGAATTCATAAAATCAATTTATTTTGATTTGTTTTTTGATGAAAACGCTAATAAGCAATCATAGTTGTGGAGCAAGCGATTTGGTTGCTAGCGAGACAAGAACAAAGCGTCTGCATGAGAATGGGCGTCTGCTTTGTATTAGAAGAGAACATACTGAGTCTTCATCACTTTTGCAGCAGGCTTTATCTCTACGTAAGACATCGCCTAAAATCAAATATTTCGGTTTAATACCAGGAGAACACTAAATGTAGAAATTATGTCTACTCAGTTCGGAACAGACTACTGTTTTTTATTCCGTAGCTGAGACCATCATATTTCCTCCAGCAAAGGAGATAAAAATGGAAAAATTATTTACCCCGTTTCAGACCGGTGATACTGACCTGGTAAACCGCGTCGTTATGGCCCCCATGACCCGCTCACGGGCAATGACTAGTGATACCGCTGATGAACTGACCGCAAAATATTATCAGCAGCGTGCATCCGCCGAGCTTATTATCACGGAAGGCTCGCAAATCTCCGTCCAGGGACAGGGTTATCTTTTTACTCCCGGAATCTACAGCGATGCTCAGATGCAGGGATGGGAAAAAGTTACAAAAGCGGTCCACGACGCTGGCGGCAAAATTTTTATTCAGCTCTGGCACGTTGGACGAATTTCACACACAAGTTTGCAGGCAGACGGACAGGCACCCGTCAGTTCGGTGGGGGTTAAAGCCAATAATTCGACCTGCTACGCACGCGACGAAAACGGCAAACCCGGGCCGGTTCCGGTATCGGAACCCCGTGCGCTGTCAGTCCCCGAAATTAAAGCTGTGGTGCAGGATTACGTTCATGCCGCTAAAAATGCCATCCGGGCGGGTTTTGACGGCGTTGAGATACACGCCGCCAATGGCTATTTGCTTGAGCAGTTTATTAATGGTGGGCTGAATACTCGCCAGGATGAGTACGGTGGCGCGGATATGGGTAATCGCCTGCGCTTTGTGCTGGACGTAACCGACGCTATCTCTGCGGCCATCGGCGCAGGTAAAACGGGTATCCGTCTGGCTCCCTTCGGGCGTCTGTTTGACATGCATGCTTTTGACGGCGAGGAAGCAACCTGGCTGATGCTTGCAGATAAACTCAGCTCCCGTTCGCTCTCGTATGTTCATCTGAGCGACCAGCAAACACTGGGGGAGCAGGCCATCCCTGCCGGATTTATTGAAAAATTCCGTGCAGCCTATTCCGGATCTTTGATCATCGCCGGTGGTTTTGACAAGCAGCGTGCCGAAGCGTATCTCCTGGAAGGGAAAGCTGACCTGATTGGTTTTGGTCGTCCTTATATTGCGAACCCGGATCTGGTGGAACGTATGGTTAACGACTGGCCGTTAAACGACGTTAATCGGACAACAATGTACGGCGGAGATGAAAAAGGCTATACGGATTATCCCTTCTGGTCCGATAGCCGGGAATAATTAATCAAGCAGGCCGTCTTCCGCTGCCCTGACCAGGGTATCCACTGCATAGCGGATTTTGGGCAGCAGCTGACGGCTTTTTGGCCACAGGGCGCTAATGGGCATCTCCCCGCCAGAGTGTCCGGGCAGCACTTCCCGTAGCTTACCCTCGTCGAGATATTTTCCCACCAACCAGAGGGGGAGCTGCGACAATCCCCCGTCCGCCAGGGTAGCGGCGAGAATCGCGTCACCGTCGGCAAACTCATGGGTCGGCGGCGGGATCAAGCGGTTGATGTGGCCATCGCTCTCTTTTAGCAACCACGAAACAGGCTGGTTGCGGCGAAAGCCGACAACGCACTGATGCTGATTAAGCTCGTCGATACTGACAGGCTCGCCGTGGTAGAGCAGATAATCCGGAGAGGCGCAGATCACCAGTTTCTGGGTAGTGAGCCTTCTGGCAACCAGCCCGCTGCTGTCCGCCAGCTCACCGATGCGAACGACAAGATCGATCCCCTCGTCAATCAGGTCAACGAACCGCTCGCTGAACGTAACGGTCAGCGCCAGTTCGGGGTAGCGTCGGGTGATATCAAGTAGGATAGGAAGGATGCGCTGTCGCCCGAAGGCTGCGGGTAAATCCACCCGCAGGCGCCCGGAGGGCTGGCAGGTATGTGACGTCATTTCTGCCTCAGCCTGCTCCAGGATGTCTATTGCGCTCTGGCAGCTGGTAAGAAAACGCTCGCCATCCGGCGTCAGGCTCAACCTCCGGGTGGAACGTTGAAAAAGTTTCAGCCCGAGGCGGTCCTCCAGGCGACTAACGCTTTTTCCTATGGCTGACTTTGTCAGTCCCAGCTTTTCGGCAGCCGCAGTAAAACTTCCCTGCTGGGCCGTGGTAACAAAAGCGGTAATCCCGCCGAGATGATCTGTTCTTCGCATAATTTCCCGTCAGGTGTATCAGTCCAGCGTGGCATGACGGATCGTCAACCAGCGGCCGGGAGAGTCATTCAGCACCAGGTTCAGTTTACGAATGGTGCTCTGGTCGGATAACCACAGGGTGCAACTGAGGTTATCGGTGTCCATTTTTTCAGTATGAATATGGCTTACACGGCTGTTTTTCAGTAAAGGGTACAGCGAATTCCCGTTAACTCCATCAAGTGCTTCCTGCAGGAACACCTCATTGCCTTCAGCTGAATAGTGCAACACAGCGTAAGAGAGCCGGGCGATAACTGATTTCAGCCGATTCTCCGCAAAAGAATCCCGGAATGTCGTGTCCGGATTAGGGTGCAGGGGCGTTTTCTGCAAAAAGGTAAATACCGCGTTATTACCCGTATCAAAAGAGACGGTTGTTTTATATTCAGATAAGGCGCCGCCAACTTTCCCGTCCTCTCTGACGGCCTGATAACCGATATTCATAATAACTTCTGCCTCATGGTCTGTCTGCTTACCCAGTTCTATGTGCCGGATAACATGAGAGCCCTGCTCTGGCGGGAGTTGGCTGAGCCAGTGCGCCATTGCAGTTTTCCCCTTTGCAAGCAGATGGGTTCCACCATGAACCAGCAGGACATCTTCAGAAAAAATATCAATATGACGGCTGATGTCTTCCGTTTCATCTTCAAAAAAAGCGAACCAGCGGTGAGCGATATCGCGCACGGCATGGTCTCTGATTTGTTGTCTCTGCTCGTTAGTCATAATGTTTTTCCCCGTTAACAGAACGCTCTGCAGGGATGTCTTAATAACTCTCCCCCTGTGGCATGGGTTCTACAATAACGGAATAACGCACCAGTATTGAAGAATCTATGTCCTCATAGAGTCGAATGAAAGCGTATTTATCACACTTAAAAAAACAATCATAGTCATCGTCTCAATTACGGTTCACCTGCTAATACCGGGAAAATAATTATGAATACGACCCATATCCCTCTGTCAGTCCTCGATTTAGCCCCCATAACGGAAGACAACTCTCTGGCCGAAGCCATTGCTAACAGCGTGCGTCTGGCACAGGCGGCTGAAGTGGCGGGCTATAAA
>OKLR01000244.1_pt1 | contig 12044 bp, 9 predicted proteins | sample 1614281 | NCBI WGS metagenome assembly OKLR01 (sample SAMN04436920, study PRJEB24849) | human gut metagenome | biome: human gut; feature: NICU; material: stool | host: Homo sapiens | place: USA: Saint Louis, MO | collected 2012-05-13 | reverse complement strand
CCGGACGGCTCGGTGCACACCGCCGTGAAACGCCACGGGTGACGTCTGCAGACACCGGGGCAGCGCAGCCAGACCTGTGTGAGGTGGGGATCCCAGTGTGGTGTCGGGGCTGAGACCACGAGTCTGAGACCACGAGTCGGCACCGGACCTGGCGGTACTGGGCTTCCACCTCATCACCCAACCCGATGATTCCTTGGTATCGGCAAGGACCGGGACACGCAGGGGCTCGTGTTCGGAGGCAAGCTCGGTATGGGATATCCTCTATCCGCCAATCATGACGAAAGTCGTCCGATCGGGAATTTCTCATGCCACATTTGACCGTTTCCCACCTCACCGTCTCGTACGGCAGAACTTGCGCTGTCGATGACGTGTCGTGGTCGCTGGGCCCCGGATTCCATGCGCTCCTGGGGCCCAATGGTGCCGGGAAAACCTCTCTTCTGACAGCCTTGGCGACGCTCGTCCGACCGACCAAGGGGACGATCGCCCTCGATGGTCGTGAGGGAAAGGACATCCGGTCATTCCTGGGCTACTGTCCTCAGGACAATCTCGGGAAGTCCTCCTTCACCGTTGCCCAACATCTGGAGTACATGTGTTGGCTTCGCAAGATACCGTCGGCCGACACCAATGCTGAGGTGGCGAGGATCCTGTCCATCATCGATCTGGAGGATCGCGCCGGACAACGCATTCGCGCCCTGTCCGGTGGTATGCGGCGACGCGTCGCCATCGGTTCGGCCCTCGTCGGGGATCCCGCCCTCGTCGTCCTCGACGAGCCGTCGGCCGGTCTCGACATTGGTCAGCGTGAGGCCCTCACCAAGATTCTGGGTGCGGTGGCCGGCCACGCCATCACGATTGTCTCCACCCACCTGGTCGAGGACATCATCGATCACGCCCAGACCATCACTGTCATGAACTCCGGACGATTCGTCTTCGACGGGTCGTGTGAGGACTTCTCGGACACGCGATCCCTTGACGCCGTGCGTCGCACATATCTGAGGCTGGTTGACTGATGCGAGGTGTCCTTCTGTGGCTGCGGCACCATCATGTTCCTCAGTGCGTGGTGGTGGCGGTCATCGGTACGCTGGTCTGCGGATTCCTCACCTCATCGGACGCCTTCATCACCGATGTTGCTCCTCTGTGGTGTGCAACCTTGGCGACCATCCCCATGTTGTTCGTCGTCATCGGTGAGGACGACATGGATCGCACCTCGTCGCGATCCCTGGCAGCCAGGCGTGGTGTCCTCGTGGCCGTGGGGGCCGCGGTCATCATCTGCCTGGCCGTGATCTGCTACCCCGATGGGGGAGAATTCGGCATGGAGACCATGCTGCGTGACAGCTTGGCCCTCGCCGGGCTGGGGGCGGCAAGCACCGTCTTCCTCCCGACGACGGCCATCTGGGTCGTTCCCCTCCTGGTGGCCTTTGCATCGTCGCTGTTCGCATGGCCCCTGGACCCGACCATCATGCACGGGGTGTGGGGCTTTCTGCGTGCGCCGTCCGGGTGGCAGCTCACGCCGGGAGTACCGAATCTGGCATGGCTGGTCAGCGCCGTCATCGGGATCGGCGGGATCGCGCTGGGTGTGTTCCGACGATCCGATCCATCATCAGGTGCTCGCCAGGGCTCGAAGTACCGCACTCCCGGTGGCTTGGCCCGTGGTCTGCGTCGGGCTCGGCTGTTCTGGCCGGTCATGGCCCTCAACGCCGTGATCGTGGCATGGATGTTGTTCGCCGCGTTGCCCTTCTGGGGCGGAAGCGTTCGCCTGCTGCTGGCGTCCATTGCCGGTAGCGCCCCGTTCATCTATCTGACATGTGCCGCAATCTCCGGGGCGGTTGCCTCGCAGGTTCGATGGCGTACCGGAGTCGTCGTGTGGGAGCGCGTCTCGCCACGGGATGCCACCGCACTGTTCTGGCGTTCCACGGTGACTGCCATGATTCCCTGCGTCATCGGGGTGCTGGTGGCAGTCGGCATCGCTGCCGGCGTGGCGGCGGGTGGCATGGCCCACGACGGGGTACCGGCCTCGATCATTGGGCGCGAGATCGGTGCAGGGCTCGGGTCCCTCGCCCTCATCCTGGTGTCAGCGGCGGCGACATGCGGGTGCGCGGCGGCACTCGGATGGTTCCTGTCCGGGCCGTGGGTCGCCCCAGTGGCTGCCGTCCTCGCCCTGGGACTGGCCCTCGGCCTCCCCAAACCGGTACAGTCGGTCGGAGCCGACCACATTCGAGAATACGGGTACACGGTATGTACCGACACTCGCTACTCCCGGGTGTGTACGTCGGCACCGAACAGCGGCTACCTGCCGGCAGCTGCGACAATGGTCGATGAGATCTATGCCGAGTCTGACCACCCCGAGGTGCTTCCCCGACGCGTCGTCGTCACCGATGGGCAGTACATGGGGATGCACGCCGTCCCGGAGACTCCTGCGACCATTCCGGTGGTAGGACTTGCCGGCTCACGCGCCGTCACCGCACCGCCAACCCTTTCTTCAGGTGGCGTCGTGGACACCTTGGCCTACTCCGTGCATGCCTGGTGCCCAGGAACCGACATCTCCGACGTCCAGACCCTTCTGGGGATCAACAGTCCCGACACCGAGTCTGCGACCATGCCGACGACGCTGCGGGCCCTCGGCCGCTGCCGGGGCTGAGTTGCGGCCCCGGCAGGGCAGGATCAGAAGTCTGCGGTGTCCGGGTGTCCACCCAGCCGATTGCCCGCGTCGACGCCGTTGATGGCCTGGACCTGAGCGTCGGTGAGTTCGACGTTCGCGGAGGCGAGGTTCTGCTCGATGCGTGCGGGGGTCACCGACTTGGGGATGACGATGTTGCCGATCTGCAGGTGCCAGCGGATGATCGCCTGGGCCGGGGTCACGCCCAGCTCATCGGCGATCTTCGTGATCGTCGCATCCTGCAGGTCCTTTGACTGGCCCAGCGGACTCCATGCCTCGGGGGTGATGGAACGCTTGGCCAACTCGTCTCGCAGCTCGGCCTGGTTGAAGGTGGGGTGCATCTCCACCTGATCGACCACCGGGGCCTCACCCTCCAGATGGTCCAGGTGCTCCGGCTGGAAGTTCGAGACGCCGATGGAGCGCGTCAGCCCCTCCGACTTGAACTCCTGCAGGGCGTTCCATGCCTTGACGTAGGCATCGCCGTACTTGACGGGGGCCGGCCAGTGGATGAGGTACAGGTCGACGTGATCCAGGCCGAGCTTCTCCAGGCTCGTCTCGATGGCCTTGCGGGCGTTCTCGGGCTCGTGGGCGTCGTTCCACAGCTTGGTGGTGACGAAGAGCTCGTCACGGGAGATGCCGGAGCTGGCGATGGCCCGCCCGACGCCTTCCTCGTTGCCATAGATGGCGGCGGTGTCGATGTGGCGGTAGCCCGCCTGAAGGGCGCTGGACACGGCCTTCTCGGCCTCGTCGTTCGACACCTGCCAGGTGCCGAATCCCAGCTGGGGGATGGTGGTGCCGTCATTGAGGGTGATGGTGGGAACGCTCATGGATCCTCCTCGTGGGTCGGTGATCGCGTGCGTGGTCGTTCACAGGTGACAACGTGAGATCGGTCTTTCCTGTTCCCCGCCGGTGACATTGACCCAGCCTTCCACCTGGTTGGCGCGCCGCCGCTGTCCCACGACTGTGACGGTGACGGGACATCGTGGGAGAATGCAGTCATGCCGTCACTGCCTTCCCAGCTCTCTGCCCGAATCGAGTCCGCAACCGGGGTCGACCCGCAACTTCGCCCCTCGACCAAACCTCAGTTCGGCCACTTCCAGTCCAACGTCGCCCTGCGACTGGCCAAGCAGGAAGGCCGCCCGCCCCGCGATGTCGCCGCCGACATCGTCGCCAAGCTCGACGTCGCAGACCTGTGCGAGACCCCCGATGTTGCCGGCCCCGGATTCATCAACTTCCGGCTGCGCTCCGACGTCCTCGCCCAGGTGGCCTCCGACCTCGTCACCGACCCGCACGTCGGCATCGCCCAGGCCGACTCGCCACAGCGCGTCGTCATCGACTACTCGGCCCCCAACGTCGCCAAGCAGATGCACGTGGGCCACCTGCGCTCCACGATCATCGGTGACTGCTTCAACCGGGTGCTCAGCGCCCAGGGGCACACCGTCATCCCGCAGAACCACATCGGCGACTGGGGCACCCAGTTCGGCATGCTCGTGCAGTACGTCGTCGAGCACCGGGTCGACGTCATGGAAATGGACCTTCCCGAGGTGGAGCAGCTCTACAAGGACTCCAAGAAGGAGTTCGACGCCGACCCCGAGTTCGCCGACCGCGCCCGGCTGCGCGTCGTCAAGCTGCAGGGCGGTGACGAACGCACCCTGCAGATCTGGCACGCGCTCATCGACGTCTCCCTGGCCGGATTCAACGAGACCTACGCCCGGCTCGGGGTGCTGCTCACCGACGACGACCTCGCCGGTGAGTCCACCTACAACGACGACCTGCCGCGCGTCGTCGACGAACTCGAGGCCGACGGGCTGGCCGTGGAGGACGGCGGTGCGCTGTGCGTGTTCGTCGAGGGCCAGGATGCCCCCATGATCGTACGCAAACGAGACGGTGGGTACGGCTACGACGCCACCGACCTGGCCGCCATCCGCCGCCGAGTCGGCAAACTCAAGGCCGACCGGATCGTCTACGTCACCGATGTGCGCCAGGCGCACCACTTCGAGGTGCTCTTCCAGGTGGCCCGCAAGGCCGAGTTCCTTCCCGAATCCGTGGTGGCCGAGCACGTGGGGTACGGAATGGTGCTGGGACCCGATGGGCACCCGTTCAAGACCCGCGAGGGGGGCACGGTCTCGCTGTCCAGCCTGCTCGACGAGGCCGAGCAGCACGCCGCCCCGAACATCGCCCTGGCCGCCATCAAGTACGCCGACCTGTCCAACGGACTGCAGAAGGACTACGTCTTCGACGCCGAACGGATGGTGCAGACCACCGGGGACACCGGCCCCTACCTGCAGTACGCCCACGCCCGCGTCTGCCAGATCCTGCGCAAGGCGGCCGCCGAGGCCGATCCGCACGTCGATCCCGAGGCCGATCTGGGCGCCATGACCTGGGGTCGGGTGACTGTGCTCGACGAGCCCGCCGAGCAGCAACTGGCCCTGTTGTTGTCCCGGTTCGGTGAGATCGTCGACGTCGTCGCCGCCGACCTCACCCCGCACAAGCTGTGCACCTACCTCTACGAGCTGGCCGGCGCCTACTCGAGTTTCTACGAGAAGTGCCCGGTGCTGCGCAGCGAGGGCCAAGTACGCTCCTCCCGGCTCGCCCTGTGCGAGGCGGTGCGGCGCGTACTGGGGACGGGGCTGGGACTGTTGGGCATCGACGCCCCCGACCGGATGTGATCTTGGCTGTTCTGTGACAGCCGGTTCTGGCCCATCGTCGACGTGCCAGCCTTGCTCAGCTGCGCCAGCCTTGCTCACAGGTGCGGCACCGTACTACTGCTGACGGTGGGACGGCGCCCGCCCAGCCAGCATCATTCACCAGCTGGCATCACTCACCCGAGTGGGACGGGGGCTGGGCGAGGCGGAAACGCCCGCGCGGTGAACAACCAGGTTCGGTGGTTTCACCGTGACTCACCGCCCTGCCACGCCCTCCTCGGTCCAGTCACGCCCTCCGCGGTGCTGGCTCGAGGGTTCGGGAGTCGACCAGCTGCAGGCCCATGAGCTTGCCGATGAGGCCACGGGGTGTGAAGAGCACCGACAGGGCTTCGAGGACCAGTATTGTGTCCCCGATGCTCGACCAGGAGCCCACCCTGCTTCCCCAGAGCTGAGCGATGATGAGGCACGCTCCCATGACGAAGCTGTGACGTCGGCCGGCAAGGTTGCCCGACGCGTCCACCCAGGCCAGGTGGGCCGTGCCGCTACCGGGGGACACGCCGAGTCTGCCCGACATGGCAACGATGACGTAGCAGATGGTCAGAGCGGTCAGAGTGATCGACCCGTAGGAGTTGAAGGCCTGCTCAACCCTCGGCTTCAGGCTGGGGTCCCCGGCCATGATGACCAATGACACGGCGGTGATGAGTCCCAGTCCGATGAGGTTGATGAGGATCACCCACCACACGTCGATGAGCAGGGCCAGCAGTCGTCGGCCACGAGTCACCTCGCGAGGCTTGCCGGCCTGGGTCTCCAGCTTCTCGGGGCTGTCCGACAGGCGCGGGATGATGTTGGTGGCCAGGACGCCGAGGGCGGCTCCGAGGGTGTTGGTGAGCAGGTCGTTGACGTCGGCCACCCGGTACTGGCAGCGGGCGAGGAACCAGTTGCCGGTGTACTGGGTGGTTTCGATGAGCAGGGAGGCACCGAATCCCAGCAGGATCGACGGCCAGGGACGCAGCCGCAGCAGACGACGTGCGTAGAAGCCCAACGGCACGAACAGGGCGATGTTGAGCAGCATCTGCAGCATCGCCCAGCTGGTGAGCACGGTGGTCACGGATTGCCCGGCGAACTGGTGGGCCATGTCGCGGAAGTACTCGGTGGGGTCGAGGACGAGCATGTGCGAGGTGTCGGCACAGTCCTCCCGCGACAATGACGGCACCGGGAAGATCGTGTAGGCGATGACAGCAGTGATGTACACGAAATTCGTGAAGATCAGCGTCATCCGTCCCGGTGATGGTTTGCCGTAACGGCGAAACTGATGGATGAGTATCGGTACGAAGGCGACGAGGCTGATGCCGGTGCCGATGAGGATCGAGATGAGCGCTTGGTGGAGCATGGGTCCTTTCAAGGTTGTGTTCCTCGATCACTGTGCCACCGAGGTGAGACATGTGTCCTCATACCGGGACATGAAAACCATGTCATACCCAGGTGCGAGAGGGCGACTGGAGAGGTCGATGGATCCTTCCGTCTGGGGTTTTGGGCAGGTGGGTGTCAGGAGGCGTTCTCGGCTTTCCTGGCTGCCTTGACAACTTGCTTCTCGGTGACGTCGGGGTGTTCCAGACGCCACTGGGCCTGCCAGGCTGCGCCGATGATTCCAGCCCGGTTGAGCAGGGTGGCTGGCACGATCGGGGTCTGCAGGTCAAGGTACTTGAAGAACTTCTCGTGGTCCTTGGACACGCCACCACCCACGACGAGGAGGTCGGGGGAGAAGAGCATCTCCACCACCTCGTAGTAGCGCTGCAGACGTTTGGTGACCCACTCCTTGTAGGACATGTGTTTGCGATCCTTGACTGACGAGGCAGCCCGCTTCTCGGCGTCGTGTCCGTCGATCTCCAGGTGCCCGAGCTCGGTGTTGGGCAGCAGGACCCCGTCGTTGATGATCGCCGATCCGATTCCGGTTCCCAAGGTGGTGAGGATGACCACACCGGGCACTCCGCTGGCGGCACCGAAGTGCACCTCGGCCACACCGGCGGCGTCGGCGTCGTTGAGTACGGTCACCGGACGCCCCAGCTTGTCGGAGAGGTATTCCTCGGCATTGAGCCCGGTCCACTTCTGGTCCAGGTTGGCCATGAACGCCACCACGCCGTGGCGGATCGGTGCTGGCAACGAGATGCCGACCGGCCCGTCGCCGATGGTGTCTGCGTAGTTGGCCACGATCTCGCTGATGACGGCGGCAACGTTCTTGGGGGATGACGGGTGGGGGGTGACGATGCGTAGGCGCGGCTCGGCGAAGTCGCCCGCCTCGAGGTCCACCGGCGCGCCCTTGATCCCGGAGCCGCCGACGTCGATTCCCAGCACAGTGCTCATGGTGCAACCCTACTGGAGGTGGTGGGGTGAGGGAGGAGACTTGGTCATCGCTCCGGGTCACGCACGGCAAGCATTTTGAGTGCCGACGGCGCGACGATCACGCGGTGGCCCACTCGCGAACGGCGGTACGGATCGCCGTTGATCGGTCAAGTCCTTCCTGCTCAGCTCGTGCCATCAGGTCAGCAAGTTCTGCGTCCGAGAATCGTGTGGACACCACATGGGACGCTTGTTCGGCGCGAGGCGGACGTCCCCAACGCTTCTTCAGCAGCTCCACGTCATAACCTGCCTCGGCCTCATCGGCCCAGCGCTGTACCTGGGCGTCCGAGACCTCAGCCCCATTGATGATGCGCTTGCGCATACCATTATTGTATTACGTAATTCGGAAGTGGCACAGCTGTCGTGACGCCTCTGGAGAATGGTGAGGATTCCATCGCGGTGCAGCCATTCACTGCCCGGTGTCAGGAAGCTGGCGTGGCTGTTGATCGTCGGGTGTGCTCCCTTCGCTGGTGGTCGAGGATGATGTGGTGCTCCTCGCCCCTTGAGTGGGGTCTGTGGCGGGGGACGAGGCCTGTGAGGCTGATGCTGTCGGTTGTGGCGACGTGTGAGGAGACGGAGCGCCGGCCGAAAGAGATGGCGATGGCGAGACACCTGTTGAGGGCGAGGGGGAGGCTGAACCACGTGCCGGCTGGGAGGGTGACGGTGAGCTCTCGGTATCGACGCTGATGAAGATCGGGTTGGCGTAGAACCACAGATCCTTCCACGGATCGGCTTCACGAGCCCGTTCCCCACCCATGACCGGCCCCCGTGGGTCAACCTGCGCGCCGTGATAGCCCGCACCGTTCTGTCGTCCGTCGGAGCCACGGAACCGCACGTAGAACGATTCGGTGACGTGGGCAAAGGTGTGGGTCAGCGTGAACCGACCAGTTCTGCCGCGAGTGTCGAAGGATTTCAGCACCGTGGTTCGGGGTGCGCGCAGCGTTTGTGGATCGGCGACTGCCCCGGTGATGGGTCCGCCGATGATGTCGATGAACGCCACCTGCGGCACGGTGTCCACCCCGACTCGTGGATCCGTCGACTCCGCAGTGGCAGGGTCCATTCTGATGTGGCGGCTCGGTTGTCGGTGTCACGGTCATGGTGATGGTGACGTCGTCGCCGGGATGCACGACGAGTTCGCCTCCCAGAGTCACGGCGTCATCTTGCCCCGGGGCGGTTGCTCGCACATCGAGGCCTGCCAGTAGATGCCCGTGATCGGCCCATACCCGACCCGATCGCAGGGCCTCCATGACGCCTCGGTAGCTGCGCTCGGTGACCCCTGTGTGGATTCTCGTGAACTGCCCGGGCCAGAAGTCTGACCCGCCCTGGGTGTCCATCGTGCTGCCCTGATCGCGCGTGGCTAGGGCTTGCGTCCAATCCCTGGCGGCCAGGTCGTTGCCGACGATATCGCCGGCGATGGCGGGATGTCCGTGGGAGTCGCGCACCAGCAGTGGGCCAGCCGTCTGCTCCGTCCTGGTGTCGATGGGGTCGGGACGTCGTCCGCCGAGTGCCGTCATCTTGACGTCCTCCTTGACGTCCTGGTTGAACGGTGCACGGTCGGGGTAGTCCCCCAGACGCCACGTGTGCCACACGTAGAGGTGGGCATCGGAGTTCGCCGTGATGAAGAACCGGCGCCCCTCGGCCAGCATGGAGTCCCAGAAACCGCCCACCGTCGCCGTCAACCAGTCCCAGCCACCGTAGGTGCGCATCATGTCGGTGGTGTACCCGGGCCAGGAATCGGCCTTGGGCTTGTTGACGTACTCACCGCGGCGGTCCCCGTCACCGACGTTGCGACCATAGCCGTATCCCTGCGCTCCCGGCGCACCCTCCATGCCGATCATGATGTCCGGGTCGGCGTCGTTCCACTGACGGATCTCGTCAGGGCCGTCGATGCCCTTGCGCATCGGGTGGTTGGCCAGGACGAGGGCGTCGTCGATGCGTCCGTCCTTCTTCATCTGGCCGAGCCATGCAATGGCTGCGGCAGCCTTCCTGGTCTGCTCGGTCTGTTCCGGGGAGTTGGCCGGGGTGTCCTGCCAACCGTTGAGGTAGCCGTCGAACACCAACTCGAACTGACGAAGGATCTCCGCCTCGTCCTTGCCGTGGACGAGCACCGTGCCGTGTTCCGCTGCGGGGATGTACCACTCGATGCCCTGGAAGATGAGCATGTCCGGGCGGCGGCGACGTTCTGCGGCGATGAGATCGTGACTGGTGAAGACGCCGGCGTCGGCATGGAAGTCACGGGGATGTTCGGTGAAGGCGATCCAGTCGCAACCGTGGTGTTGGGCAGCGTCGAGCTGATCGGCGATGCGGTACTTGGCGTCATAGCTCCACTGGGTGTGGACGTGGTGGTCGCCGACCAGCCAGGTCAGCGAGTCCGGGCTCGGGTCAGCCGGGCCAGATTGCGGTACTGCCGCGTTGGCGGGTCGGCTCGGGGTGATCTCGGCGATTCCTGCCGCGGCAAGGGCAGCGAGCCCGGTCTGGAGGACGGTACGCCGGGTGATCCCCATCCTTGCGAGTTCGGCGTCCCCAACCTCCCTCTGAATCTGGAGGTCGTCGTCGGACAGGCGGATGTCGTCGTGATGGTGCATGGTCGTCCTCTCGTCATCGGAGAGGCTAGCCAGTCCAGGTGAACGCAATGCATCGGCAACGTGTCATGCAGAAGGAGTGCACGTGAGAGGGCGTTTGCAGTTGGTCCCACACGGCGGGGTGTGGATTGGTGCCGTCAGCGCTCCTTGACCATCGCGGTGCCCAGCTCGAGCATTCGGATGGCCGTTCGCAGGTGGTCACCGAAGAGGTCGAAGGCAGCGTCCTCGCTGAGCACCCCGCAGGGCACGTCGGCGGGGATCTGCCCTGCCTCCTGGGCCGCCACGTCGTCGAACCACTCCTGACTGCTGTAGTACGACGAGAGCTCACGACGGGCAGGCTCGTTGCGCTCGAACTCGTCGAGCAGCGCGTCGAGACGGTCGACGAGATCGCGAGTGCGATTGAGCCGCTGTTCCATCGTGGTGACTCGGGTGATTCGGTCGTCCTGACCGGCTCCAGTGCCCTGGCTGGTTCTGGCGTCCTCACGCGGCATGACGTCTCCTGACAAGTGAATGCTGCCGAATCTGTGACGGGTGCCACGATACCCAGCCGCTGCACTGTGGGCTCCGTGCTGCAACCACCTTGTGCAACCGTCTTGTCCCCGCTGGTCGCGCGCTCACCGCACGTCGTGGTCTGCTCGGGGTGCGGCCGCACGTGGGGCCCTAATGGTGGGAGGAGCGGTTGTGGATGGGTCGGCGAGTTCGGCGCGCCGGGCCTGCGAGCTGCGATCCATTTCTGCGATGACGAGGTCCCGGGCCGTCCCTGCGTCCAGATCGGGGCAGACCAGGCCGATCCTCTTCTCCGCAATGGCGATTCCCACGTCGGCGAGCCGGAGCTTGCGCTGCAGGGGGCCTTGGGTCAGTGCGGTGGACTGCACCCGGGCGTGTGGCACGATCATGTGTTTGCGGGTGAGCAGTCCGCGTCGCACGGTGATGACGTTCCCGTCGGTTCCCCAGGAGATGTACCGCTGGGTGAACCAGTGGAACCACCGGGCCCGGTTCGGAATCGGGTTGTGGGGGACGTCGTCCAGGGCGAAACTGGGCCAGATCGCGTCAAGGACGAGGTCGAGATCCTTGCCGGTGCCGACCGGCAGCAGATTCGACTCGGTTTTCCCATTATTGCCGAGCACGGTGACGTGGATGCTGTGATATCCCCAGATGCGCCACAACAACGACTGGGTGATCTCGACGCCCTGGATGCGCTGGACCGGAATGGTTCTGGCCTCCAGGCTCGTGAATCCGTGCACCGATTTCAACCCGTCACCTGAGCGGTACAAGGTGAGCCCCCAGCTTTTCGAGAGCTTGGTCCACAGGTATCCCACGATGCTGAGGACGTAGGCGAAGCACACCCCGAAAACCGATCCACCGCCTGCTGAGGTGAGGACGGTGCTGATGATGAACACCAGCACGAGCATGAGGAAGGCAGAACTCGTGACCTGGGAGAGGACGAAGCGTCCCTTCGGCACGGTGAGGATGACGTCCTCGTCCCGGCGGCGGTCCAGCCACTGGGAACCACCCAGTGGTGAGGGGGACGTGCCCGGGCGGAGCCCCTCTCGTGGGGCGCTCGCAGGCGCAGGAAAGGTTCGTGTCGTGGCCGCACTCACAGGGTGGCGATCAAGCTGATCTGGTGGGGCAGGGGTGGTCGGGGTGGCTGGTGTGGTCGCGTCCGGCCTTGTGGGGGAGTCACTTGGTACGGCCGTCTCACCTCGTCCGGATCGTGCGATGAGCCGGTCGCGGAAGCGATAGGCGTCACGGCGGGAAAGATATTCG
>OKLR01000228.1_pt1 | contig 12822 bp, 8 predicted proteins | sample 1614281 | NCBI WGS metagenome assembly OKLR01 (sample SAMN04436920, study PRJEB24849) | human gut metagenome | biome: human gut; feature: NICU; material: stool | host: Homo sapiens | place: USA: Saint Louis, MO | collected 2012-05-13 | reverse complement strand
GAAAGTGGGATACGACGCCTTCGCGGGCGTGCCGTTCTCCCACCCGGACGGTTTTAAAACCAGCCCGGCAACCTTCGGCTTCAACCTCAACATGGATTTCTGAGTATGCGCTACGGCGAATTGACGGTTCATTGTCCCCAGCTCGAGGACGTCGCGCTGAGTGAAGCCGAAGTGCTGGGCGCGTCGGTCTGGCTCTGGATGCATTCCCTTAACCACCGTGACGCGCCGCTGCACGTCCTGCCCGTGGTTCTCTTGCCCATCATTAAACACCAGCAGTACGTGCTGGTAGAGGAGAAAGGACGCCCGATCTTTTTCCTGAGCTGGGCATGGATGAGCGAAGAAGCCGAACGCCGCTATCTCACCCAGGAGACGGTCGTCCTGCCGGAAGAAGACTGGTGTAACGGCGATCGGATGTGGTTTCGCGATTTTATTGCCCCCTTTGGGCACGCGGAAGCCCTGTTTCGCCTGGTACGCGAGGAGATTTTTCCGCATCACGTTGCGCGCTTTCTGTGGCATCGCGGCAATGAGAAAGGCCGTCGTATCAAAACGTTTTATGGCAGGCAGGTCACGCGCGAAGCGCTGCTGAACTGGAAACACACGCACCCGCTGCACGGATAAAAATAAAAAGGATTTCACCATGAATAAACGTCTGTACCGTATCGTCTTTAATAAAGCCCGCGGCATGCTGATGGTCGTTTCGGAGCTGGCGCGCGGCTGTTCGGGCGGATCGTCTTCCTCCGGGATCGGGCACGCGCTTCAGCGTCTTGTCTGCCGCGTCGGCGCACTCAGCCTTGCGCTGTGGCTGGCCTCTGGAGCCGTCACGGTGCAGGCCGCCGGGATTGTGGCGGACGCCTCCGCGCCCGGTAAACAGCAGCCCACCGTGATCAGCACCGCTAACGGCACGACGCAGGTGAATATCCAGACCCCGTCTGCAGGCGGCGTGTCCCGCAACACCTACAGTCAGTTCGACGTTGGCCGGGACGGGGCCATCCTCAATAACGCCCATAAAAATACCTCAACCGAACTCGGCGGAATGGTGACCGCCAACCCGTGGCTGGCGAAAGGCGAGGCTAAAGTCATCCTCAACGAGGTGAACGCACGCAACCCGAGCCAGCTCAACGGCTACATTGAGGTGGCTGGACAAAAGGCCGACGTGATCATTGCCAGCCCGTCGGGCATTACCTGTGACGGCTGCGGCTTTATCAACGCCGGGCGCGCCACGCTGACGACCGGTACCGCGCAGATGCAGGATGGCCGGATAACCGGGTATCAGGTGGAGCGCGGTGAGATTACCGTGAACGGCAACGGGCTGGATACCTCCGGGCAGGCGCACACCGATATCATCGCCCGGGCGGTTCAGGTGAATGCGGCGATTCACGCGCAGGATTTACGCGTCACTACCGGGCGCAACACGGTGGATGCGGCGCATGAAAAGGTGACCGCCCTTGCGGATAACGGTGCGGCAAAACCCGTCATGGCGCTGGATGTCTCCCAGGTCGGCGGCATGTACGCCGGGAAAATCCGTCTGATCGGGACGGAAAAAGGCGTCGGCGTGCGCAACGCGGGCAATATTGGCGCAGAAGCCGGAACAGTCACCCTCTCCGCCGACGGGCGTATTGAGAATAGCGGCACGGTCTGGTCTTCCGCTGACGTCGCCCTTTCTGGCACCGACGCCATACAAAACAGCGGCTCCCTCGCTGCACAGCGCAACGTCAGCCTGACGGGCAAAACGATTGCCAGCACCGGCACGCTGGCAGCAGGCGTGCAGCCCGATGGCACCACGGGCCGCGACGGCGATCTGACGCTCAACGCCAGCGGCAAACTTGAGATGCATGGACTGAATGTGGCGGGTGGCAACATCAGGTCCACGGGGCAGGGGTTGGATGCATCAGGCAGCGTGACGCAGGCCAACGCCATTACCCTTAACGCCGGACAAGGCGACCTCAGCACCGCCGGTGCGGAAGTCATCGCGAATGACACACTCAGCGCCACGGCAACCGGCACGCTGGATAACAGCAGCGGCCTGCTCGCCGCCGACCAGCTCACGCTCACGGCAAAACGCCTGCAAAATCAGAAAGGCCAGATAAGCCAGAGCGGCACGCGGGGTCTGACGCTGAACCATCAGGACGGCATTGATAACCGCGAAGGCATGATTGCCGCCAACGCCACGGTAAGCGTCAACGCCGCGTCGCTGGATAACCGTAAAGGCCAGATCGTTGCCGCCGATACCGGCAGCGCCCTGACGATAAAAACGGCTGGCCTGACGGACAACCGCGAGGGTGAACTGGCAGCAGCAGGCAGTATCAGCCTGAGCGCCGACACTCTGAACAACAGCAGCGGCTTTATCAGCGCGGAACACGGCCGCGTCGGGCTAACCAGCCGCAACGCGCTGGCTAACGTCGGCGGGACAATTGCCGCCCACGATACCCTGACGCTCGACAGCGCCGGGTTGAACAACGACGAAGGGTTAATTCAGTCCGGGGCGGACATGATCGTCGACACTCACGGGAACCGCCTGTCAAACAACACGACCCTGACGACTGGCGGCATCGTCAGCTTCGGCACCCTGAACGTCAACGCCGGCAGCATCAGCAATCAGCACGGCATGCTGGCCAGCGCGAAAGAAACCGTCGTAACGGCCGCGGACGTGGACAACCGCAACGGTACCCTGAGCGCCACAGGTTCGCTGAATCTGCATGTGGGGTCGCTGGAGAATACGCAAGGCACGCTGGTATCCGGCGGCGATGCGCGGATAGACGCATCCCGGATAGACAACCAGAAAGGGATGATTGTCGCCCAGGGCGATCTTGCCGTCACGGCACAGCGTCTGGATAACGACAGCAGCGGGCTGGTCCAGAGCGGAAGGGATCTCACGCTGGCCGTTGACGGTATCAGCAACCGCAACAGCGGGGACACGGGCGGCATCGTGAGCCAGGGAAACCTGAGCATAACCACGACCGATCTGCAAAATGATGCGGGCGTACTGCTCGCCGAAAAACGGGCCACGCTGGACGCCGCGCGCTTTAGCAACATCGCCGGGACGCTGTATGCCCTGGATACGCTGACGCTTGCCACGCACAGCGATACCGACAACCGTCAGGGGGTCATTCAGGGAAGCGGGCTCGTTCTTGATACGCACGGCTGGCAGCTGGATAACCGCGAGGGGACGATTTACAGCCTGGCGGACATGCAGCTCGCCACCGCTGCGCTGAACAACCAGAACGGCACGCTGGGCGCAAAAGGGGAGTTCACGCTGCGGGCAACCTCGCTGGATAACCGTTCCGGCGGGCGTCTGGTGGGTGAGCAGGAGATGACCCTCAACCTCGAGCGTCTTGATAACCAGGGCGGGCAGATCCAGTCTCTCGGTGAACTGGCGGTGAACGCCGTAACGGGGGCGATCGACAACACGCTGGGCCTGATACGCAGTGGCGCAACGGTGACGCTCAACGCAGCCTCGCTGATCAATCGCAATACGCAGGCTGAAGATAAGGGTATTGAAGGGCTGGATGTGAAAATCAACAGCCAGCAGTTCGATAATGCTCTGGGAACAACGCGGGCAGGCAATACGTTATCTGTCACCAATGCCGGAACCCTGGATAACACGCAGGGTGACCTGTCCGCCGAGGGGGCGCTGTCGCTGAGCGGCCCGGCTTTGCGGCTTCTCAACGCTGACGGGGTCGTTATTGGCGGGGAGAACGTCACGCTTGAAGCCGACGCGCTAACCGGAGACGGTCAGCTTCTGTCGCTCGGCGATATGACGATTCACACGCAGCAGAGTTTTAACAACGCGGGTGATGTGATTGCCAACGGCAGCATGACCTTCACCACGCCGGGCAGCGTGACCAACAGCGGTAACCTGCTGGCGGGCGCAAAACTGGATATCAGCGCCGCCAGCCTGTTCAATGCCGCGTCCGGCGAGATTGCCGCCGGCGCGACCTGGCTGACCCTCTCCTCAAGCCTGAGTAATTACGGTCTTATCGACGGCAGCCAGACGTGGCTGCGTACCGAAACCTTAACGAACGCGGGTACCGGCCGCATCTACGGCGATCATCTGTCGATTCAGGCGACAACGCTCAATAACCTCGCCCAGGACGGAACGGCAGCGACCCTCGCCGGACGCCAGCGCATGGACATCGGGGCACAGACAATCAACAACCGCGACCACGCGCTGATCTACAGCGACGGGGCGATGGCCATCGGCGGGCGCGTGGACGACAACGGCTTCGCCATCGGGCAGGCGAAAACCCTCAACAACCACAGCGCGACCATTGAGTCCGCGGGCGACATGGCGCTCTCCATCGGCCAGCTCAACAACATCAACGACCATTTCAGCACCGAAGTGGTGCTCATCTCCACGGAGCAGATCCACGAGTACCAGCAAAAGGGATCGCCCACCCGCTGGGATGCGGATGCTGACGGCGTGTTCGTCGACCACAACTCGGCCGACCACCTGCTTAACCTCAACACCCCGGACGATACCGGGGCCAACAACGACAACTTTTACGAGTACACCTACACCCGTACCATTGAAGAAGAGGTGATTGCCGAAAGTGACCCGGGCAAAATCCTCGCCGGCGGCAATATGCTGATTACGGCAAATCAGGTTCTGAACGATAAAAGCCAGATTGTGGCGGGGGGAACGCTCGGGATCTTCGCCGATTCGGTGGATAACGTGATGCCGGAAGGCAGCCGATGGATCACCGATGCAGGCTCGGTCACACACTACAGCCGTAAATCCAGAAAGGGTGGCGACTCGCAGGGAAAAAGCACCTCGGACTACGCCCCGCCTGTGGTTATCCAGTCGATCACCCTGTCGCCGGGCAAAATGGAAGGCAACAGCCAGGCCGATGGCAGCGGCATGACCCTTTCCCCCGCCAGCGCCCACAAAACAGATACCACGCTTAGCGGGACGGGGAGCCTGGCGGTGGGTGTGGACACCACCTCCCCGGGTTCCCCTGCCCTGCCCTCCGGTAATGCGCCTGGCAAATGGATTGAAACGCCCGCCAGCGATGCGCAGGGCGTGGTGGTACGTGCCGCAGGGCCGGACATCCGTCTGCCGGACAGCAGCCTGTTTAACACCCTGCCCGATCCGAATGCGCACTACCTGATCGAAACCGATCCACGCTTCACCAACAACAAGACGTGGCTCGGCAGTGATTATATGCAGAATGCGTTCATGACGGATCCGGATAACGTGCACAAGCGCCTTGGCGACGGCTATTACGAGCAGCGCCTGGTACGCGAGCAGATCATCGCGCTCACCGGCGGCCGCTACCTGGGCGACTACCGCGACGATGAGACCCAGTTCAGGGCATTGATGGATGCGGGCATTGCTTTCGGGCAGACGCATCAGCTTGTCCCTGGCGTGGCGCTCACCGCCGAACAGATGAGCCTGCTGACGGAGGACATGGTCTGGCTGGTCAACACCCGCGTTCAGCTTGCCGACGGCAGCTGGCAGACGGTGATGGTGCCGCAGGTGTATGTGCGCGTACAGCCTGGCGACATCGACGGCTCCGGCGCGCTGATGGGGGGCCAGAATCTGGTGATGAACCTGAACCGCGACCTGGTCAACAGCGGCACCCTGCACGGGCGTGACGCGATGCAGCTCAGCGCCGACAACATCACCAACAAAGCAGGAACGATACAGGGGGCTGACGTCAGCCTGTTCGCCCGCTCGGACATCAACAACACCGGCGGCACGATTTCCGGCAAAAATGCCGTGCTGGCCACGGCCGGGCGCGACATCAGCCTCACCACCACCGCCCGCAGCGCACAGAGCAGCAGCGGGAAAAAAAGTTTTGAGCGCACCACCGTAGAGCGCGTGGCGGGGATCTACGTCCAGGGCGATGACGGTAAGCTGATGCTGAACGCCGGGCGCGATCTCACCCTGACCGGCGCGCAGGTCGTTAACAGCGGCAGTGGAAGCCAGACGGTGCTCAGTGCCGGGCGGGATCTGAACCTCACCACCGTCACTACCTCCGCCAGCGATAACCTGACGTGGGATAAAAATAACTGGCTGAAGCAGTCCGTCACGCAGCAGGCGGGCAGCGAGGTGGCCGGCGGAGGCGATATCCTGATGATGGCCGGCCGCGACGTGAGTGCGCAGGCCGCAACCGTGGAGGCGGGCAGCAGCCTCGCCGTCAGCGCGGGGCGCGACATCGCCGTCACCGCCGCCACCGACAGCAGCACATTTGAGTCGCACCATCAGTCCACCGGCAGCAGCGGCGCGCTGTCGAAAAAAACCGTGACCACGCACGATGTGGTGAACAGTGAGACCGCACAGGGAGCCCTGTTCAGCGGCGACAGCGTCACCCTGCAGGCGGGCAATAACCTGCGGGTGCAGGGCAGCGATATCGTGGGCGATAACGATGTCCGGCTGGCGGCAGGCAACAGCCTGACCGTGGCCACGGCGGAGGAGCACAGCCAGGAGAGCCATCAGCGCCAGGAGAAAAAATCCGGCTTCTCCGGCACGGGCGGCATCGGCGTCAGCTACGGCAGCCAGAGCCTGAAGGTCACCGACACCGCGCAGGACACCACCCATCGCGGCAGCACTATTGGCTCCGTGAACGGCAGCGTCACGCTGAGCGCGGGCAATGACCTGAGCGTCCACGGTTCGGATCTGATTGCCGGGCAGGACATGACGCTCGCCGGGAAAAACGTCAGCATCACCGCCGCCACGGAGAGCGGCACACAGACCCACACCGTGGAGCAAAAATCTTCCGGCCTGACCCTTGCGCTCTCCGGCGCGGCGGGTGGTGCTCTCGACAGCAGCGTGAGCACCCTTAAGCAGGCCAGGGAGACCGATAACGACCGCCTCGCCGCGCTGCAGGCGGTGAAAGGCGCACTGACCCTCGGACAGGGCGCGCAGTCCGTCATGCTCGACCAGGCCACCGGCAACCAGAAGGGCAACGACAACACCGTCGGCATCAGCCTCTCTTACGGCAGCCAGTCGTCAAAATCCACCCAGACCAGCACGCAGGCCACCGCAAAAGGCAGCAGCCTCACCGCCGGGAATAACCTCACCGTGGTGGCAACCGACGGCGACCTGCTGGTTCACGGCAGCCAGCTTGATGCGCAGAACGACCTGTGGCTACAGGCCAGCCGGGACGTGAACCTGATTTCCGCACTGAACACCTCCACGCTCGACGGCCAAAACGAGAGCCACGGCGGCAGCGCGGGCGTCGGTATCGGCTACGGCTCCGGTGGTGCGGGCATCTCCGTCTCCGCCAGCGTGAACAGCGGCAAAGGAACCGAGCGCGGCAACGGCACCACCCGCACCGAAACCACGGTTAACGCGGGGGATACGCTCACAATCGTCAGCGGCCGCGATACGAATCTCACCGGGGCGCAGGTCAGCGGGGAGAGCGTGCTGGCCGATATCGGGCGCAACCTGGCCATTACCAGTGAACAGGACACCGACCGTTACGACAGCAGCCAGAAGAACGCCAGCGCGGGCGGCAGCTTCACCTTCGGCACCATGAGCGGCTCCGCCAGCGTTAATTACAGCCGCGACAGGATGAACAGCGACTACGCCTCCGTGAAGGAGCAGAGCGGTATCTTCGCAGGCTCCGGCGGGTTCGACATCGTAGAAGATAGATCTGGCAATGGAAATAGATGGGAGTATATTAACAAACCATTTATAGAAGATATCACGCTATCTAAAAAAGAGGTTGATATTATTATGGCTGATGTTAAAAAATATGCCGAGGCTTTTTTAAATGAATAAGTATACATGTTGACGACCGGGATTTAAAATTTTAACTATCACCTACTGCGTATCAGCATTAGGAATATATACATTCTAGCAACCTGCTGGTCGGGGCGGACAGCAGCGGCAGCGCGGAGGGCACCACGCGGACGGCCATTGAAAACGGCACGGTGGTGGTTCGCGATAAGGAGCATCAGACGCAGGACGTGGCGGACCTGAGCCGCGACACGGCGAATGCAAACGGCAGCATCGACGCCATCTTCGATAAGGAGAAAGAGCAGCGCAGGATGGAGGAGGCGCAGCTTATCGGGGAAATCGGCAGCCAGGTGGCGGATATCGCCCGCACGCAGGGTGAGATAAATGCGCTGGAGGAAGCGCGTAAGGTACATCCTGAGATGACCACCGACCAGCTGAAAGACACTCAGGCCTACCGTGACGCGCAGGCAGAATACGGCACGGGCAGCGACATGCAGCGCGCCATCCAGGCGGCTACCTCTGCCGCTCAGGGTCTGGCGGGCGGTGACATGACCGCCGCACTGGCCGGAGCCGCCGCACCGTACGTGGCGGAGGTTATCGGCCACCGTTCCGGGCTGGACGATACGATGGAAAAAGCCGCCGCCCACGCGGTGGCGAATGCGGTGCTGGCGGCAATGCAGGGGAAAGACGCGCTTGCGGGTGCGGCGGGTGCCGCCGCCGGGGAGCTGGCGGGCGGAATTGCGCTGGAGATGTACGGGAAGGATGTTGCTGCGCTGAGCGAAAGTGAAAAGCAGACCGTCAGCGCCCTGGCTACTCTTGCCGCAGGGATAGCAGGCGGCGTTGCGGGAGACGGCACGGCAAGTGCCATTGCGGGGGCGCAGTCCGGGAAGACGGTGGTTGAGAATAACCTGATGGCCGGGAGTGAGGATGCACAGGTTGCGTGGCTACAACAGCACGGAACTGATATGACGAGCTGTGCAGATGCCCCCTCTTCAGCAAGCTGCCAGAAAGCAATGAATGAACGGGATGCCGTCGGACTGGCACTGGCAAGCGGTGGCGTGGCGTTATTGCCCGGTGGTGCTCAGGTAATGTGGGGGCTTGGTGCTGGCGCTAATGCCGGGGTCAGCTATTGGGTAGATGGCGCAATTGACCCGGCGAATGTCGCCATCGCTGGTTGGGTAAACATATTCAGTATGGGGAACGGAATTACAGGTACCGTGGGCTGGAATGCGGCAGGTGGTGCGCTGGGTAACTGGATTGACAATAAAGACCCACTTTCTAGTGCACTTATCAATGGTGTCGGTGCGGGTATTGGTTATGGTATTGGTAAAGGACTTTCATGGGGCGTTAATGCCGGGGCAAACTGGTGGAAAGGCGGCTGGGATCCGAAGTTTAATGCTGACCTGAGACAGTTTACTGAAGTAAAAGGGGATTATGGTATTTCAAAAGAAATTAAACCAAGCGATATTCCTGGTAATTTCGGTGACATTGGAGCCTCTTTCTCCTCCGAATATGGCGGTAAAAAACTTGAACCATTCATTGAGGATAAGTTTAAATGAAATATATTAATGACAAAATATTAAATCTTCTTACCCTATTTATCGTATGTGTAATGGGAATTACATTTACATTTTTATGTATAGCCCTGTCGGTAGACATTTTAGTTTGGATACTTACGGGTTCTTTTGATTTAACAAAAATCGAGATATTAAAAATCATTAAAATTGGCTGTGCTATTGGCTCTTTTACTGGCACGATTTTTGTTATTGCTAATCTTTTAAAATTAAATGGGTTTAGGGGATAGCGATATCAAAATTGTTAAATTGTCATTTTAAATAATTCGCTGGTTAGGAAGAACAGCAGGCCGCGGAAAAACCGTCGTGGCCGATATCGGGCGCAACCTGGCCATTACCAGTGAACAGGACACCGACCGTTACGACAGCAGCCAGAAGAACGCCAGCGCGGGCGGCAGCTTCACCTTCGGCACCATGAGCGGCTCCGCCAGCGTTAATTACAGCCGCGACAGGATGAACAGCGACTACGCCTCCGTGAAGGAGCAGAGCGGTATCTTCGCAGGCTCCGGCGGGTTCGACATCGTAGAAGATAGATCTGGCAATGGAAATAGATGGGAGTATATTAACAAACCATTTATAGAAGATATCACGCTATCTAAAAAAGAGGTTGATATTATTATGGCTGATGTTAAAAAATATGCCGAGGCTTTTTTAAATGAATAAGTATACATGTTGACGACCGGGATTTAAAATTTTAACTATCACCTACTGCGTATCAGCATTAGGAATATATACATTCTAGCAACCTGCTGGTCGGGGCGGACAGCAGCGGCAGCGCGGAGGGCACCACGCGGACGGCCATTGAAAACGGCACGGTGGTGGTTCGCGATAAGGAGCATCAGACGCAGGACGTGGCGGACCTGAGCCGCGACACGGCGAATGCAAACGGCAGCATCGACGCCATCTTCGATAAGGAGAAAGAGCAGCGCAGGATGGAGGAGGCGCAGCTTATCGGGGAAATCGGCAGCCAGGTGGCGGATATCGCCCGCACGCAGGGTGAGATAAATGCGCTGGAGGAAGCGCGTAAGGTACATCCTGAGATGACCACCGACCAGCTGAAAGACACTCAGGCCTACCGTGACGCGCAGGCAGAATACGGCACGGGCAGCGACATGCAGCGCGCCATCCAGGCGGCTACCTCTGCCGCTCAGGGTCTGGCGGGCGGTGACATGACCGCCGCACTGGCCGGAGCCGCCGCACCGTACGTGGCGGAGGTTATCGGCCACCGTTCCGGGCTGGACGATACGATGGAAAAAGCCGCCGCCCACGCGGTGGCGAATGCGGTGCTGGCGGCAATGCAGGGGAAAGACGCGCTTGCGGGTGCGGCGGGTGCCGCCGCCGGGGAGCTGGCGGGCGGAATTGCGCTGGAGATGTACGGGAAGGATGTTGCTGCACTGAGTGAAAGTGAAAAACAGACCATCAGCGCGCTGGCGACTCTTGCCGCAGGGATAGCAGGCGGCGTAGCGGGAGACGGCACGGCAAGCGCCATTGCGGGGGCGCAGTCCGGGAAGACAACGGTGGAGAATAACACGCTGAGTCTGCCGAAAGGGATGATGGACTATGGCATGGCAGCAACGTCCTGGAATCAGTATGCAGAGGACAACGGGCTATCAGCAGAAGAGAAACAGGCGGGGCTGGATAAACTGTCGAAAGGGGATTTACCTGAAGAGGCTAATATCACTAAAGCGATAGTGGAAGGTTATCAGGATGGGGTATTTATGGCTGGAGCCATTTATCTTGGCCCGACAGTCGCAGTGGGAAAAGGTGTTACCGGTGCGGTTATTGGTGGTGGTGCTAACTCTTTATTCCAATACATGAGTATGTCGCCAGGCAGTGAGTTTAGTTACTACAGCGCTGCCGTAGCGGCAGGTGCTGGTTATCTGGCGCCAGGATATAAGATTGGTGGTAACACTCTTATTAATATGGGTGGTGCATTTATGACTGATGGACCCAGCTTAACTGGTCAGGGTGGCGCCATTGCGGGGTCGCTGGCCGGGGGTTATTTTGGGAAGTATGCTCCAAAGCTGATTGCGCCATACGTGGGGGCGTTTTCCGGTGTGATAGGAGATATTGGTTCTGCTTCTGTCTTTGAAATATCCAATGATACAGTTAAAGAATTAATAAAAAACAAGGATAAAAAACAATGAAAAAGAAAATGACACTTCATATATTTATTCTTATTTTTATCTATATGACTACCGCTTTTTTTGCACTGGGTGTAGTTACCAGGATTGTAACGGCAGTTATTTATACTGGGGAGGTTTATTTATCGTTATCCGGTGTTATTAAAGTCGTCAAGATGAGTGTTGTTGCAGGAATATTTATTGCAGTGGGATGTTTAATATTCAACAAAATAGACGAGTACAATGCTCGTAAAAAGCTACCCACCGACCCCGATAAGTGATCCTCAGCGACTAAAATCCCCGCCTTCTAAAGCGGGGAATTTTGCTATTTAGTCGTCTTCACAGCGGATCAGGCAGTCGTAGCGATCACGCCTGATCGTCGGAATATCGCCGGTATCGTTAACCCCACCAGAACACCCTTGATCGGCTGGGCATCTTCTTTTTATTGAAGTGGACGACGCTTAAACCTTCGGCACAACCCCACAGCTCGCGGGTGCTCTGGGGGGGATCACAATGCAATCCTTCATCATGCGGATTTTAACCAGCATACAATCAATAAAACCTGCATTCGACAACCATTTCCCGTAGAGAGATGTTTTTCTCTCCTTTAATTTAACGTGGATTTATTATTTCAGAGTGAATATATGGAGTTGTGGTTTCTTAATTAACTCTTGGATTTTATGAAGTTGTAATCAATTATATAAGACCCTATTTCATTTGAATGAGCACTAACCCTTACAGCATCTGCTCCTGGTTCACCCGCTGCTTGAAGTGCTTTTTTATTTGTACACAATTGAATCCAACGCTTTGTGTTATAGTCCTTAAACCACAACCCTGCTTCACAATGACCAAACCGCCCCTTTCTTGGGCCAGGATATGTTATTTCATAAGCCGCTTCGTATGTAATAACGTTTCCCTTCGACATAAACACGAAAACATCATAAATCCCTAATGAAAGAATAAAGCCACAACTAAACCCCACCCAAAAAAGTTCAATGACATAATTTGATGTTTTACCAATAGGTCTATAATAGGTAGCTCTCCCGGAGAATATGAGACCAAAAATAGATCCTATCGTTATATACGTTAACCATTCTGGAACAGAGTTCATTAGAACAGTTCTCATTGAAATCATGCTCACCCAAATGATATAGGCAAGAAAACAACCCAAAAGCAAAAAACTCAATAATAATATAATTACGAGCCCGGATTTGTTTCGTTCAAAGCTGTAGTATTTATTCATTTTATTACAAATTCATAACGAGTCATTAGTACATAAATGTTGCAATAATAATTGATGCAATAGCTAAACACCATTTAGCTTTCCTTAATTACAATTTGGGTTTTATTTGGAAAGTAGAGAATTAAAAATGCAATTGGCAACACATCTTTTATTACGACAACAAGGATTAACTATACGCTCGTCTATGAAGGTTCGAAC
>OKLR01000208.1_pt1 | contig 14272 bp, 8 predicted proteins | sample 1614281 | NCBI WGS metagenome assembly OKLR01 (sample SAMN04436920, study PRJEB24849) | human gut metagenome | biome: human gut; feature: NICU; material: stool | host: Homo sapiens | place: USA: Saint Louis, MO | collected 2012-05-13 | reverse complement strand
GACCTCCCAGCTCTCCACCGCGTCGAGGGAAGCCAGCCAGCGTCCCACGGATGCTCTCCAGCTGTCGGCCGCCGTCGAACAGCCCCTGCCGGAGGATGCAGCACCCGAGACCCTGTGGCAGCGAATCCCCGCCTCCTGGCGAGGTACCGGGACCCCGCACAGCGCCCACCGTGACATCACCGATCTGGTGCTCGTGCTGGGGTGGGGAATGATGATCGGATTCCTCCTGCACCTGGTGCCGCGAACGGCTCCGCTGGGCGCCCTCGTCGTGGCTTGCTTCGCCATGACGAATCCCGTCATGGGTCCCGCACTGCGCAAGCTCGTCGGAGTGCTGGGAGTCGTCATGGTGACGCTCGTCGTGATCGGTTCACCCACCAGGTCGACGTTCGAGCAGATCTGCTGGGTGTGTCAGATCGGCGCCCTCGTCATGGCTCCGTTGAGCCTCATCCTTGCCGACCGAGAACTCACCCCGGAGATCCCGTGAGTTCAGCCATCACTGTTGCCGGGAAACTGCGGAGCCTGTCCACCCAGGAGCTCACCCAGCTGCTCACCCTGCGCCCCGATCTCGCCAACCCGGCACCACGGTCCCTGCCCGACCTCGCCGAGCGCGCCACGACGACGGCATCGACACGGGCAGCTGTCGAGTCCCTCGATGCCTGGCAGCTGCGCGTACTCACCGCCGCCGTCGCCCTGGGCGACGTACCGCGCCGCGACATCGTCATGGCATGCACGCCAGACACCTGCCCGAGGAGTGGGGAGCAGAGGAAATCGGGCGAAGGCCGTGACACCACTGATGGGCCAGACCGGCCAGCCGCGTCGCCAGGGCCGGGCACGGCTTTTCTGCCCACCCCGGCTGACGTCGATACGACGCTTGACGACCTCGGGGACATCCTCCTGCTGCTCGAGGATCACGACACCGTGCACGTGGTGGGAGCCGCGGCAGGCCTGCTGGGGCCGTTCCCCGCCGGACTGGCGCCACGCAGCACCACGGTCATTGACGACGTCCCCGGACGGCTGGCGGCTGCTGGCCCCGCCGTCATCCCGGTCATCGAACGGCTCGCCTGGAGCCCCACCGGCCGACTGCCCCACGCCAACCGGCCACTCTCCCCACAGGACGCCACCACTCCGGTCGAGCTGGCTCTGGCGCATCACCTGTTGCGTCCCGTGGACGACCACACCGTCATCCTGCCCAGGGAGGTTGCCCTGCACGCGCGTCGTGGAAGGCTCTTCCCCGACGTCGTGGCCCCTCAGCCGCCCGCCTGGCCCGAGGCCCAGGACCCCGATCGTGTCAGCACCGCCGCCATCGGGACGGCCTTGGAGGCCGTGAGCGCCATGTCTGCTCTGCTCGAGGCCGTCGACCACATGCATCCTGCCCGATTGCGAAACGGCGGCATGGCTCGCCGTGACGGGTTCAAGGCCTTGTCACGAGTGTGCCGACGCGAGGACGGTTGGTTCCACCTGTGGCTCGCCGTGAGCGCCGATCTGCTGGGGGCCGACGCCCGGGGCTGGCTTCCCAGCCAAGTCTCCGACCACTGGAGTGAGTCCACCCTGTGGCAACGATGGCTCGCCCTGCACGACGCATGGCTCACCATGACAGGCACCCCGGGACAGCTCTCCAACTCACTCGATGCCCCATCACCGGCCACCGCCCAGACGTGGCGGCGCGAGATCGTCACCCAGATCGCCAGCGCACCGGTGGGTACACCGGTCGACACCGAGAAGGTGAGCGAGAGGCTGGCCTGGTTCCACCCCACCTGGCCGGTCGCCGAGGCCCGCGAGGTCATTGGCGCGGTGCTGCACGAGGCGTCGCTGTTGGGAGTCATCGCCCTGGGGCGTCGCAGCCGGTTGGCCGACGACCGGAGCGATCCGGGGATGCCTGAGCCCGGTACCGATCTCATCCTGCAGTCCGACCTCACTGTCGTCGCCCCGGGACCACTCACCCCGGCGATGTCTCGTGACCTCGCTCTGCTGGCCGATCGAGAGTCGACAGGGGTTGCCGGTGTCCGACGATTCTCCCGTGGTTCGCTGCGCCGTGGTCTGGACGCCGGCTGGACACGGGAGCAGATTCGTGGTTGGTGGGCGGAGCATTCCATGACCGCGGTGCCGCAGGGCCTGCTCATCCTGCTCGACGACGTGGTGCGTGACCACGGCAGGGTGTCGGTGTCCGCTGCATCGTGCCTCATCGAGGTGGACGACCCGGCGTCGGCTGAGATACTGCTGCGCAGCGACCAGGCCAGCGAGCTCGGTCTGCGTCGAGTGGCCCCCACCCTGCTCATCGCCCAGGCAGAGCCCGAGGTGACCTTGGCTGCGTTGCGTGCGCAGGGACTCGCCCCGGTGGCTCGCGATCAGCACGGCACGGTGCTCAATTCCCCGATCCCGGCACGATTCCGCACACCCGCCCGGGAACCGGCCTCCGAGCCGGTCGACCCACAGACGGTGGCCGAGGCCCTGGTTGCCAGCACGGAACCGTCGGCAAGCAGCACGGACGAGATCGCCAGCCTGCTGCGCGAGGCCCAGAGCCGTGGCGCCTGGGTACGTCTGGACCACGTCGACGACTCCGGCCAGGCTCGTCAGAGCGTCGTGCGGGTGCTGGCGGTGGCCAGCGGTGCCGCCCGATGTGTGCACCGTGGTGGTGGCGGGATGCGAATCATCCCCCTGCCACGAATGGTGCGGGCTCGCCTCGAGAGCGCCTGACCGCGCGATCTCGCGACGGCGCACGTCTCTGCACCAGATGTGCCCATGCTGGCTCAGCGGCGATGGTCCTGACCATTGTGCTGTGCAGACACCCCGCATCTCCTAGGCTTGAGGCGTGGGGTCACGAGCCATTACCGCTACGGCGGCTGGGATCACCCTCCTCGGGGTGGTCGCAGCCATCGTCGCCCTGCGTCAACACTCCACTGCCCCACCGCAGAACTCCGTGCCGGCCTCCTCCGCGGTGAGTGCACCGGCATGGACGTCCAGTCCTCCGCCCGGTCCCCGTTCGGTGCCCCCGGCGGTGGCGGATCTGAGCCTGGCCCACAACGATGCCCAGTCCTTCACCCTCACCTGGCAGGCTCCACGCAGCGATGAGAGCTTGGAGTACGACGTGATGGCACGTCCCCCGCAGACCATGACGACGATCCCGTGGCCCGCCTCGACAGATCATGTGCTGGTGCAGGTGGCTGCGGTCACTCCGACTCAGGTTCACAGCCCGTGGCGGGCACTGTTCGTCGTCCCGCCTCCGGTGAACCATCGAGATTCCGGGGCCGCCGGTGAACCAGAGGCATCTTCCCAGCAGCGGGAGGACTCCGAGGAACAGCTGGGCGAGCAGAAGAGGAGCAGCTCTCGACGGCATCGCGCACCACGCCCCCGCCGCTCACACGCCGCGCGGCGGCGGGGCACCATGCCGAGAACCTCCTCACCACAACGTCGTCAGCCGCATTCTCCCACGCCCACGCCGAGCGCCTCCGGACGCAACACCCCGGAGCCGGGCACGTCGGAATCGCCCAGCACGTCTGCAACCCCCAGCCCCAGTGACACGGCACGTTCCACGTCGTCGCCCGACGCCAACCCGACATCAACCGCCCACCCAACACCAACTGTCACGGGTAGTGCACCACCCGATGACGCATCACGTCCATCTGCGGGACGGAGCGCTCCAGCGCGGCACCAGACTCCCCGGCAATCGCCGGGAAACCCCACCAGACCAGGCCAGTGACCCCTGGCCCCAGCCACGATCCTCGTTGCCATTGCCGCCTCTGGGCTGGGCTGTCAGCTCCCCGGCGAATCGCCGTCTCCGTTCCGCACCCCGTGCCCACCAGGCCATGACTGAGTCATAATTGACAGGATGTCTCACGTTCCTGGTCCCCTCATCGTCCAGTCCGACCGAACCCTGCTGCTGGAGGTCGATCATCCCCTGGCCGACGAGTGCCGTCATGCCATTGCCCCGTTCGCCGAGCTGGAGCGAGCACCCGAGCACATCCACACCTACCGGCTCACACCGCTGGGGCTGTGGAATGCGATGGCTGCCGGCCATGATGCCGAGCAGGTCGTCGACGTCCTCATGCGCTACTCGCGCTACCCGGTGGCAAGTTCCCTGCTCATCGACGTCACCGACACCATGAGCCGGTACGGCCGGCTGCGCATCGAGAAACATCCGACCCACGGTCTCGTGCTGCTGAGCACCGACAAGGCAGTCCTCACCGAGGTGCTTCGCTCCAAGCAGGTGCGCGGTCTGGTGGGCGAGCAGATCGACGAGGTCACGGCGATCGTGCATCCCTCCCAACGGGGCACCCTCAAGCAGGCCCTGCTCAAGTTGGGGTGGCCAGCCGAGGATCTCGCTGGGTACGTGGACGGGGAACACCACGACATTGCCCTGGACGAGGACGGCTGGCAGCTGCGGGAGTACCAAAAGCTTGCTGCGGACTCATTCTTCAGTGGCGGATCCGGCGTCGTCGTACTGCCCTGTGGAGCTGGCAAGACGGTCGTGGGAGCTGCTGCGATGGCACGGGCTCGCTGCACGACGCTCATCCTGGTGACCAACACCGTCTCGGCCCGACAGTGGAAGGACGAGTTGGTGCGGCGCACCACCCTCACTCCCGACGAGATCGGCGAGTACTCCGGGTCCCGCAAGGAAGTGCGCCCGGTCACCATCGCGACGTATCAGGTCATCACGACCAAGCGGCACGGCGTGCATCCCCACCTGGAGCTCTTCGAGGCCCGCGACTGGGGGCTCGTCATCTACGACGAGGTGCACCTGCTGCCTGCGCCGGTGTTTCGCATGACGGCAGATCTGCAGGCGAGACGACGGCTGGGGCTGACGGCAACCCTGGTGCGGGAGGACGGTCACGAGGATGACGTCTTCAGCCTCATCGGCCCCAAACGCTATGACGCGCCGTGGAAGGAACTGGAGAACCAGGGCTACATCGCCCCGGCGGACTGCGTGGAGGTACGCGTCACACTCGACGATGGCGAGCGGATGGCCTGCGCTCTGGCCGAGCCGGACGTGCGCTACCGGATGGCGGCCACCCAGCCGACCAAGAACGGCGTCGTCCAGCAGCTGGTTCGGGAACATCGCGGTCAACCGACGCTCATCATCGGCCAGTACGTGGATCAGCTGGAGGAATTGGCCGAGCAACTGGACTGTCCGCTCATCACTGGCCACACGTCCTCGGTGCAGCGTCAGCGGATCTACCAGGAGTTCCGCGACGGGGAGATCGATCTGCTCGTCGTCTCCAAGGTGGCGAATTTCTCCATCGACCTGCCCAGTGCCGAGGTGGCCATCCAGGTGTCGGGGGCATTCGGGTCACGTCAGGAGGAGGCCCAGCGACTGGGGCGGCTGCTGCGCCCCAAGGAAGGCCGCACGGCGCGGTTCTACGCCATCGTCTCCCGGGACACCGTGGATGCCGAGTTCGCCTCGCATCGGCAACGTTTCCTGGCCGAGCAAGGGTATTCGTACCGTATCATCGACTCCGCGGAGTTGAGCGGTGAGGCAGGAATGGGGTGACGCCGTGATCCGTTTGCCACATCATGAGCCGACCGGGCATGCAGCACAGCCCGGGGAGCAGACCGAGCATGCATCGCGGCCCGGGACCATGCGACACAGGGTGATACGGCACAGGGTGATTCTGCCCGGCCACCGGCGTGCGCCACTCGCCCCGGCCAGCCATGACGTACAGCCGCATCATCTCACCGGGCGCACCGCGCTCAACCACACCCTGCGTCGGGCACCGACTCGCGGCGCCGTCTGCCTGGTGTGTCTGTCACTGCTGGCTGGCTGCGGGGCCCAGCACGGTCCGAGTCGATCGGACGGCGCCCTGCCCTCGCCCACGGCACGACCAGCTCTGAGCGCGGCGGCCCGGCCCACCACCGCTGCGAGCTCACCAGCCCTCGCCAGTCCGACACCGAGCGTTGCCACGTCAGCCTCCCCGCGGTGCTCGAGCCCCCGTGGCAAGGATCCGGCCGCTCCGGGACGTACCGAGAGGTTCAGCTATGAATCCAGCCTGAGCAGCTACATGAGGAATCGCCGCGGCAGCGCTGCGGTGGCCATGCGGTATCCGGGTTGCGCCACGATCTATGCCTTCGACACCGGCAGTCATGATCCCTACATCACGGCGAGTGTCGTCAAGCTCTCGGTGATGGCCACCGTCATGGTCCAGGCCCACCGGGAGGGGCGTGACCTCACCGCCACCGAGAAGTCGCTCATCGAGCCGATGATCACCGAGTCCGACAATGACGCCACCACCGAGCTGTGGACGAGAGTCGGTGAGGCTCCTGCGGTGCAGAAGGTGCTGCGTTCCATGGGGGCCGACCAGACCACGCCCTCGACCCAGGGTTGGGGGCTCACGACGACCACTGCCCGCGACCAGGTGGTCATCATGAGCCACTTCGCCATGAAGAACCCGATCATCCCCGAATCCATGCGGCGTTACGCCATCAACCTGCTGGGCCACGTGGACGACGAGCAGATCTGGGGAATGACGGCTGCCATTCCGCACACCGTCGATCGACGGGTGAAGAACGGCTGGTTGCCCTATGACAATGCGTGGCACGTCAACTCGGTGGCCGCGATGGACGGGCCCGAGGGCATGATCCTGGCCGGGCTGAGCCGTGCCGCGGCGTCAACCATGGAATACCAGATCTCCACGTTGGAATCCCTTGCGGGGATCGTGGCCGTCCACGAGCACCCCCAGTGGCCTGCGAAGTATCCGCAGGATTTCAGTTCGACAGGTGCGCGGGCCTCCCAGGCATCTTCCCGGACCGCCACACCACGATGAGAAGACTGGTCACCACCACGAGGAACACCGTGGTGGGCAGCGCTGCCTCGGCCCCGAAATTTCCGCCGGTCCACAGCGTCGATGCAGCTGCCGGGTGTGTCTGGCGCAGGATCGTCTGACCGAAATCCATCCCGGAGACGTCGAATCCCAGCACTGGCCCCTGCAACCAGTTCCACACCCCGTGGAATCCCACTGCTGGCCACAGGCTGCCCCGCCACAGCACGAGGACGCCGAGCATGAGGCCGAACAGGGCGATGTTGACCACGGCCACGACCGACACTCCGGGGTTGGCACTGTGCAGCACGGCGAAGAGCACGGCCTGGATCGAAACTCCGGCGATGATGCCCCACCGCGCCGCAACGGTCTGCATGAGATGGCCGCGCAGCACGACCTCCTCGGCACTGCCCTGGATGACGAAGAGCACGGCCAGACCGAGAACCTGCCAGATCTGGGCGGGGTGCGGGTGGGCCCAGTGCAGCCGGCCCTGCCCAGCCGCCGTCATGACGACGAGATCTCCACCCAGGACAACCAGCGCGATCACCAGACCGATCCACACCTCGGTGCGTCGGCCTTCCAGCCCCAGGGCACGCATCGGGCGTCCGTCGACGAATCGCATCCATGCCCACAGCGCGAGCCACACCCCCCAGAACGAGAGGAGCACCACCACCGAGCTCGTCCGCGGTGCCGGGTTGGTGCCAAGGAGAGCGGTGGCTGGCACCGAGACGATCAGTTGCCCGACGGCCAGGATCACCAACGACGCCACGATGACGATCACGGGCGGCAGCCGCGAGGCGTGCACCAGAAAGGCGTCGCAGTAGGTGATGTCACGTGCCTCACCGGGGCTTGACGTCTGCGGGGAGGGTTGGTTGCTGGGCGAGGTGCTCACCCGGGCATGGTACCGGGTGAGCCCGCGGGTCAGGGCTGACGCGATGGCTGCGACCCGGCTCAGGAGTACCGCTGCTCCATCTCCGTCTCGATCTGTTCCAGGGACTTGCCCCGGGTCTCCGGCATGATCCTCACCAGCACCACGGCGATGACGAGGTTGAGCAGCCCGTAGCCGAGATAGGTGACGCTGCCGCCGAGCCCAGCCATCATTGTGGGAAAGGTGAAGGTGATGGCGGCGTTGACGATCCACATGAAGAAGATCGCCGTTCCGTTCATGACGCCACGCACATGGGAGGGGAACATCTCACCGAGCATGGTCCACACGACGGTGCCATTGGTCGACTGGACGACGAGCATGAACACCGCCATGAGCACGAGCACCAGGTACGGCGCCCAGGGCGGTGGCGTCGTCCCGTCGGCGATGTGCGAGGCGATGGCGTGGTGAAAGGTCGCGGCAATGGCCAGCAGGATGACCCCCACCGCCGTCACGTCGAAGATGAGCAGGCTGCGACGGCTGAATCGGGAGACGAGCCACAGCCCGGCTGCTGCCCCGATGACCGACATGACGCCGTTGCCCACCTGGGCGGTGATGGAGGCCGAGGTCGTCATCCCGGCGTACTCCAGTACCTTGGGGGCGTAGTACATGACGGTGTTGACGCCGGTGGTCTGGTTGACGATGGCCAGGAAGATGCCGACGAACAGCAGCTTGCGCAGCCACGGTGTGCGCCACACATGTGCCAGGGCATGCCCCTGGTGGGCATCCTGCTTCTCGTGACGCTGGGCGGCGAGCATCTCCTCGATCTCGTCCTGGATGGGGCCGTCCTTGGCCTCGTCTCGAACGCGCTTCAGCACCCCGATGGCGTCGGTGAGGCGTCCCTTGGACAGGTACCAGCGGGCCGACTCGGGCATGAGGCGGATGCCGATCCACAGGGCGATGGCTGGGATGGAGCACAGCACGAGCATCCATCGCCACGCCGCACCGTTGCCCGAGGAGATGACGAGATTGTCGAGGAAGGCATGGTAGGCCGTCTCGTCGAGTGGGCCACCCTTGGAGGTCTGCAGGCCAAGAACCTCGTCCCAGGAATGTGGGCCCGGGGTGATGCCGAGCGGATCGGCATTGCCATTGCGCCGCACCGTGATCTGCGGCCCCCCGTGGGCGGCGTTGATGACGGCGTTCATGGTGAAGGCCAGCAGTTGGCCGGTGACGATCATGAATTGGTCGATGGCCACGACCGTTCCGCGAATACGCTTGGGAGAGCTCTCGGCGAGATATATCGGCACGGTGGCCGAGGCGGCACCGACGGCGAATCCCAGGACGAAGCGGAAGAGGTAGACCATGCCCACGGTGGGAGCGAACGTCGTCCCCAGAGCCCCGAGCAGGAAGATGATGGCAAGGGTGGTGATGTTGTGACGCCGCCCCCACCGATCGGACATCGCTCCCCCGACCATGGCGCCGATGGCCGCTCCGATGAGCAGGATTCCACCGATCGCCCCCTCCTGGACGGCGGTGAGTCCCAGCCCGCCGGCGGAACCGGGCATGTACATGTAGGGCAGGGCGCCAGAGATGACACCGGTGTCGTAGCCGAAGAGCAGGGAGCCCAGGGTGGCGACGGTGGCAATGACACCGATTCCGCGGTGTGGACCCGAGGGCGGGGTGTCGCGGACCAGTCGTGTGGTCTCATCCGCACCGTGCGGCAGTGTGCTCATCGTCGTCCTTCTGTCGTGATCGTTCCCGTCCAGTACTGGGACTGGCGCGCCCAACGGTGTGCGCGGTGCTCACCGCACGGCACCACACGCCGGGCAGTGACGCTGGGAGATCATCAATTATCACTCACCATCACCCATCGGGAAGCCACATTGCATGTCCTGGACGCGATCGGCTGGCACTGGATGGCCCCTCAGCCGGAAGACATTCCCGCCCCGGCAGATCGGGAGGCACAGCAGATCGGCAGGACACGGGGTAGATCTGCAGACACGGACATGGGGCGGTCCAACCGAGCCGCCCCATGTTCGTACCAGCGCTGTGTCTGTACCAGCACTGCGTCAGATCAGCATTGCCGATGGCACGTCACATCATGCCACCCATGCCGCCCATGTCACCCATGCCGGGATCACCGGCGGGGGCCGCCGGAGCAGGCTCGGGCTTGTCGGCGATGACGGCCTCGGTGGTGAGGAACAGGGCCGCGATGGAGGACGCGTTCTGCAGGGCGGAACGCGTCACCTTGGCCGGGTCGATGATACCGGCCTTGACCATGTCGACGTACTCACCGGTGGCAGCGTTGAGGCCCTCACCAGCCGGCAGGTTGGCGACCTTCTCGGCAATGACGCCGCCCTCGAGACCGGCGTTCGTGGCGATCTGCTTGAGCGGGGCGGAGCAGGCGGACAGGACGATCTGGGCACCGGTGGCCTCGTCACCCTCCAAGCCCTCGATCGTGGCGGCCTTGGATGCCTGCATGAGCGCGACTCCACCACCGGGGATGATGCCCTCCTCGACGGCAGCCTTGGCGTTGCGCACGGCGTCCTCGATGCGGTGCTTGCGCTCCTTGAGCTCCACCTCGGTGGCGGCACCGACCTTGATGACGGCGACGCCGCCGGCCAGCTTGGCCAGACGCTCCTGGAGCTTCTCGCGGTCGTAGTCGGAGTCGGAGTTCTCGATCTCCTTGCGGATCTGGGTGACGCGGCCGGCGATCTGCTCGGCGTCGCCAGCACCGTCGACGATGGTGCACTCGTCCTTGGTGACGCGCACCGAGCGGGCCTTGCCGAGCAGGTCGAGGGTGACGGCGTCGAGCGACAGGCCGACCTCCTCGGAGATGACCTGGCCACCGGTGAGGATGGCGATGTCGGCGAGCATGGCCTTGCGACGGTCACCGAAGCCCGGGGCCTTGACGGCGACGGACTTGAAGGTGCCACGGATCTTGTTGACGATGAGACCGGCCAGGGCCTCACCCTCGACGTCCTCGGCGATGACCAGCAGCGGCTTGCCGGACTTCATGACCTGCTCCAGGACGGGAAGGATGTCCTTGAGCGAGCTGATCTTGGAGTTGACGATGAGGATGTAGGGGTCCTCGAGGACGGCCTCCATCGACTCGGTGTCGGTGACGAAGTAGGGCGAGATGTAGCCCTTGTCGAAACGCATGCCCTCGGTGAGCTCGAGGTCGATGCCGAAGGTGTTCGACTCCTCGACGGTGATGACGCCTTCCTTGCCGACCTTGTCCATGGCCTCGGCAATGGTCTCGCCGACGCTGGGATCACCGGCCGAGATGGTGGCGGTGGCAGCGATGTGCTCCTTGGTCTCGATGTCGATGGCCATCTCGGAGAGTCGGGCGCTGATGGCCTCGACGGCGGTCTCGATGCCCTTCTTGAGACCCATCGGGTTGGCGCCGGCGGTAACGTTGCGCAGCCCCTCGCGCACCATGGCCTGGGCCAGGACGGTGGCAGTGGTGGTGCCGTCGCCAGCGACGTCGTCGGTCTTCTTGGCAACTTCCTTGACGAGCTCGGCGCCGATCTTCTCGTAGGGGTCCTCGAGCTCGATTTCCTTGGCGATCGACACGCCGTCGTTGGTGATCGTCGGTGCGCCCCAGGACTTCTCCAGGACGACGTTGCGACCCTTGGGGCCGAGAGTGACCTTGACCGCGTCGGCAAGGGTGTTCATGCCCTGCTCGAGTGCGCGGCGGGCCTCGATGTTGAATTCAATGAGTTTCGCCATGTTTGGGGGAGTCCTCCGCTCCGGTGGGCTGTGTGCCCTGGACGTCAGATGTACTGCGAGGTGTCGGCCTCGCGTTGTTGCCCCGTGATGCCCGCGACGGACGATCAGGTGATCTCATCACCGGGTCCCCGACCGGATCGACGCTCGCAACATCGGTCCAGTCGGTAGCACTCGTCATGTCCGAGTGCCAAGATCATTTTTAGCACTCGCACCCCATGAGTGCAAAGGGATTGTGCCCACGAATTCACCGGGATTGCACCCATGAGCACAACGGGATTGTCCACAACTGGATCGTCTGTGCGCACCGGGATTTCCGACAGATTCTGACACTGGGTGAGGACAGACATCCCGGCACGACCCACGCGCGTACTTCTCCGCATCCTCCTCACGTGGTACGACGGGTCTGCTCCGCACCCCGACGAATGGTCGTGGCAGGATTGAGGTATCCGTGTCCACTGTGGGAGGACTGGCGATGGAGCGTCTGACAGGCAGCATTCGACAGTACGCATGGGGAAGCACCACCGGCGTCCCCACCATCCTGGGCACCGAACCCGACGGCAATCCCCAGGCCGAGTACTGGCTCGGCGCCCACCCCCTGGCACCATCGCAGCTGAGCAGTGGTGAACCGTTGACGCAGCACCTTCACATGCATCCCGATGAGCTCGGATCAGCTGAGCAGCGATTCGAGGGACGACTGCCCTACATGATGAAGATCGTCTCCGCGGCACGCCCCATGAGTCTGCAGGCCCACCCCAATGACGAACAGGCCTGGGAGGGGTTCGCCGCCGACAACGAGCATGGCCTGACCTTGGACTCCCCCGATCGTACCTTTCTGGATCCGTGGGGCAAACCGGAGATCTTCGTCGCCATGGACGAGGTGGACGTGCTGCACGGCTTCCGCGACCCGATCCAGACGCGCACCCTCTTCGATGCACTCGACGTGCATGCTTCGTTGGACCAGGTCATCGGCCCGCTCACCGAACGCCGCAGTTCCGCCGGCCTGGCCGAGGTGTTCCTCGACTGTCTGAGCGGTGGACCGGAACGCGAGGCTTGGGTCAGCGAGGTGACGTCAGCCGCCGTCAACCATGTGGATGACGAGGGAGAGCTGGGTGTGTTCGCCCGCACTGCCGTTGCCCTGGACGAGCACCACCCCTCCGATCCGTCCATCCTGGCCGCTCTGCTGCTCAATCACCGTCATCTGCACCGCGGGGATGCGCTGCTGGTGGATCCCGGCACCCTGCACTGTTACCTCACTGGCACCGGGGTGGAGCTTGCCGCCAACTCGAGCAACGTCGTGCGCGGTGGGCTCACCCACAAGCACATCGACATCGACCGGCTCATCTCGATCGTCAATTTCGTCACGCAACCCATCGACCTGGTCGAGCTCGTGAGTGTGGGAGCTGGCATGGGACGTTATGACACGCAGTACCCGCAGTTCCAGTTGTATCGCTTCGACCTTGACGTCGATCAACCAGCAATGGCACCGCACTCCGATCAACCACGGATCCTCCTGATGACGGGGGGTTATGTCGTGTGCACCAACCCGAGTGGCACCGACGAGTTGGTGCACGGTATGGCTGCCTGGATACCCGCGGGTGAGCAGGTACAACTCAACGGGAACTGCGAGGGATTCATCGCCTCACCAGGTATGTGACAAATCTCATGTTTTCACTCGGCAGTCGAGTTTTGCCTTCTTTTCTTCAGTATGTTATATGAAAAACTCCTTGCAAATCCACGCATCACCGCGAGGTTGTCAGCCAGTCACACGACACCCGCATCGCAGTCCCGCTCCCGGCAGGTTCCTGACGCATCCGACGGTCTCAGCTGCGTCCATGGGAGGTCGTTGCCGTCTGACAAGGAGATTCATCAGTGCTCTCGATTTGTGTCAGGCAGGTATTAACTTTCGTTCTCATTTGATACCGGACGGCTATACCCATATGTCAATACCGTTTTGACACCCTACTCTGAAAGTATGTAGGGTCGGCAGAGTCTAAAAGACTGACCTCGGTGTGTGCTTCATGACCAGCGTGCTACATCCGGTGAAACCCATCATCAGAGGCATGCTGCATGCGCAACGGCGAAGGCCATGTTCTTACCTGCTCACAGAAAGGGCGCCATGCGCAAGGTACTGATCAACGCTGGTCTGGGGGTGTTGTCCGCGCTCGTCGGCGGTGCCGGTTTCCTGACACCGGTCCAGGCGAACGCAGCCCCCGGAGACGCCGACCAGCCCGTGAATCCGGGACTCTCCGAGGGATACCCCAAACCAATCAACTTTGTAAAGCATTCCAACTTTAAGGAAATGGTGGGGTACAGAACCCACTACAGCATCCCCACCCCGCACACCGGGGATCCCAAGCATGCAATCGAAGATCTGATCCAGACTGTGGAGATTGCCCCAGGTAAATATGCATACACATACTGCATCGAACCTGGAATCAAGTACTACACGGTTGAGGAAAACCCCGCCACCACCTTGACCGTAGGGGACTGGAGCGGACTCAAGGCCGAGAATCAGCGAACCCCGCTGCCGATCACGAATGACAAGGATCGTCAGCAGGAAGCCCAATGGGTGACTGAGAACGGTTACCCAACGAAGGACCTCGATCAGCTCAGAGCTGACTCGGGGGTCAGCAACCTGACTAGGCCTGAAGCCATTTCTGCCACTCACGCCGCGCTACTCCACTACGTGGACAACCGCGACCTCCAGAGTGCTGCCGCCTATGACCCGGTTACCAACAGTGAATCTGATCTGCCCGAAGATGTCACCAAGGATCTGAAGGATTTCTACAGCTACCTCACTGGCCCCAAGAACACCGGCGTCCCACTGGACACCTCGGACAAGAAGGCAGCGGAAGTCACCGTCACCGGCCCCTCAGGGACTGGGGTCGCTGGCCAGCCCGTCGGTCCGATCCGCTTCGGTGGCACC
>OKLR01000186.1_pt1 | contig 15811 bp, 8 predicted proteins | sample 1614281 | NCBI WGS metagenome assembly OKLR01 (sample SAMN04436920, study PRJEB24849) | human gut metagenome | biome: human gut; feature: NICU; material: stool | host: Homo sapiens | place: USA: Saint Louis, MO | collected 2012-05-13 | reverse complement strand
TACATACCTACTAAAAACACTGGTATTTAGTATTTTCCGCTACATAATATAAAACTAAACACACATATCTATTTTTTACCTATATTCATAATAAATATATACGACTATCGATTATAATATCTATTGCCACCATTTCATGTTCGTTGTATAATGACATATGTCCATTTTGAAAGGATACTTTATCATGGGATTTTATTTGTTTTTATATAAGTATTGGAGTGTACTATGAATCGATTTGTAAAATCAATCAATAGAGTCAGTCTAATCCAACAAATTATCATAGGTTTGATTATTGGTATTTTAACTGCTCTTTATGTGCCCGATGTGGCCAATGAACTTGCTTTATTAGGAGTCCTCTTCGTTGGAGCGCTAAAAGGTATCGCCCCTATCCTCGTATTTTTCTTAGTAATTGCTGCGATTAGTAAACATCGCTCTGGACAAAAAACAGGTATGGGCTCTGTTATAACCTTATATTTACTAGGTACATTCCTATCTGCGGCTTTAGCAGTAATCGTAAGTTTCTTTTTCCCTACTACATTACACCTAGCAGCAGGTGCAGCCGATGCCGCACCACCTCAAGGTATCGTAGAGGTTATGACAACATTACTAAAAAATGTAGTTGATAATCCTGTAAAAGCATTAATGACTGCTAACTACATCGGTATTTTAGGTTGGGCACTTATCATTGGTGGTGCTTTACGCCATGCACCGATGAATACGAAGGAAGTTATGGAGTCCATTGCACAAGCTATTACTACTGTAGTAGGTTGGATCATTCGATTCGCCCCTCTTGGTATTATGGGCCTTGTAGCAGAATCCATTGCTACTAACGGCATCGAAGCCTTGATTGGGTACTTTCAATTACTCGTATTATTACTTGGTTCTATGATCTTTGTAGCACTAGTAATCAATCCAATTTTATCCTTTATTTACCTTCGTCGTAATCCATACCCATTGGTATTCAAATGCTTACGAGAATCTGCAATCTATGCGTTCTTTACACGTAGTTCTGCTGCAAACATTCCCGTAAACCTTGATTTAGCCAAACGATTGAAACTTAATCCAGATATGTATTCCGTATCCATTCCATTAGGAGCTACAATCAATATGGGTGGTGCAGCAATTACAATCACAATCATGACATTAGCTGCGGCGCATACATTAGGTATCGTTGTAGATATTCCTACCGCAATCCTATTATCTGTTATTGCCACTATAGGTGCATGTGGGGCTTCCGGTGTTGCAGGTGGTTCCTTGTTACTCATTCCATTGGCTTGTTCCCTATTCGGTATATCCAATGATGTAGCAATGCAAGTTGTAGGCGTAGGCTTTATTATCGGGGTATTACAAGATTCCACGGAAACTGCACTTAACTCTAGCACAGATATCCTCTTCACTGCTACTGCTGATTATGCAAAACGCGGTTATCATCAAGATTGGAACTAAAATTTTTTTAGACGGTCCTTTGGGACCGTCTTTTTTTTGTAAACTAATTGTACATTCTTTTATAGGACTTTGTGAAAGTTACATATATCCGCGCCTCTTAATTTTCTGGAAATAATATTATGTATTTGGATAAACTAAATATAAACTTTCACCAATCACTAACAAACTATATTGATTTTCTTCAATGTAGTGGTATAATATAGTTAATGATAATAACTATTAGTAGATATATAGGAAGGAATCAACATGAAACAATACGATATTATTGTAGTTGGTACAGGCGGCGCAACCATCGTAGCTGATGCTGCGCTCAAAAAAGGCCTTAAAGTGGCAGTCATAGAAAAAGGTAAATTTGGTGGTACATGTCTAACTCGCGGTTGTATTCCTACAAAAGTTATGGTTACAGCAGCTAATGCAATTCAAGAAACAAAAGAATTCAAAAAAATTGGCGTTAACGTTGGACCTGCTACTATGGACTGGCATACTGTGTCCAAGCGTACTTGGCATAAAATTGACGAATCTGCAGGCATCTATGATTATTACAATGCCTATGACAACGTAGATGTGTATCGTGGTGCAGCAAGCTTTGTATCTGATAAAGTGATGAACATCCATCTTAACGATGGGTCTGGCATTGTAGAAATTACAGCGCCTACAATTATCCTTGGTACTGGTGGCTATAGTAATGTACCTAATGTACCAGGTCTTCAAGAATCAGGGTTCCTTACTAGTGAAAGTCTCTTTGGTGATAAATTCCCTAAACAGCCATATAAATCCCTTGCTGTACTTGGTGCGGGTCCGATTGGTGTTGAGTTCGCTCATGTATTTGATTCCGCTGGTACAAAAGTAACAATTCTACAACATAATGTACGTTTAGTTCCTAAAGAAGATGCAGATATATCGGAACACTTGCTTAACAACTACAGAGAACGTGGTATTAACGTACTTCTAAACCAAGACACTGTTGAAATCCGCCAAGAGGATGGCCTTAAAGTAGTAGTTACTAAAGATCGTACTACTGGCGAAATTACAGAAACTAAAGTTGAAGAAATCCTTGTAGCTGCAGGTATCCATCCAGCTGTGGAAGAACTTCACCTAGAAAATACTGGTATTGAAACACGGCCTAAAGGCTGGATCAAAACTAACGAATTTTTAGAAACATCCGTTGATGGTATCTACGCTTTAGGTGATGTCAATGGGGAGCCGGCATTCCGTCACCGTGCAAACTACGAAGCAGATATCATTGCTCACAATCTCTTCTATGCAACAAGTGAAGATGATTACCGTTGGGCAAGGTATGATACATTACCAAAAGTTACTTTCTCCTATCCTGAAGTTGGTAGTGTAGGTCTCACAGAGGCTGAAGCTATCAAAGCGGGTTACAATGTAGGAGTTGGGAAGAACTTCTACTCCTCCACTGCAAAAGGCTATGCAATGGGTATCAACCCTGGAGATATAAACGATGGATTTGTAAAAATTGTGGTAGATAAAGACACCAACCATATCCTTGGTATGCATGTCGTAGGTCCTCAAGCCTCTATCCTCTTCCAGCCTTATGTGAACCTTATGAATAGTGGTGTAACTCCGTTGACAGCAATCAACGAAGAAATTGCTTCTGAACGCACTAAACGTTTACGTGAAAAAGGTATTACTCGTGAAATGGACCCTAGATCCGTTATCACTGTAGGCGAAACTATGAGCCCACATCCATCCCTCGTCGAGGTTATCATGTGGACACAAGTGTACTACGAAAATCGTTGGTAATACAACTATAGTTATAAATAATAAAAGGACTAAACCTAGGCGCAGTCCTTTTGTTGCAAACATATCTATTGTAAAAAAAATATTCTAACATAAGAGCACTATCAACCGATATTTTATAGTATCGGAATCGCAAAAAAGAGCCAAAGGCATTGCCTTCGGCTCTTTTCTTATTAATCATCAATAGATAGGTTAGCGGCCCATATCTATATCAGAACCCCAAACGAGATTTGTTTTACGACCATCGAAGCCTTGATCTGGCTCAGGTGGTAATTTATAGGATTTAGATTGTTCTACATAAGCACCTGTCTCAGCATCTACTGTAACAACTACTTTTTTACCATCTTGATGCATAGTCACATAGTATAAAACTTTACCATTATGAGCTTCAATTTTCCAGCCCTTCATAACAGCATCATTTCCAAGTTGTTGTTTTGCAACACGTTCTGCTTGCGTTGATTCAATAACTTTATCTTTATTGAAAATCTCACCAATAACTTTCTTAGGTTTGCCCCCCTCTTCCATATCAGAAGCATTACCAGTGATTACATCAATTTTCATCTTGTACTGATGATACTTACTATAACCAACTACTTTATAACCATAGTTTAAGTCATTAGAGTTGAGCTCTACAGAATGAAGCGCCGCATTTGGATAGCGATTTTGGAAAATAGTACCAATTTGGCTCATAGTCATAACCATGGACTCGCCAGGTGCACGTTTTACAGAGATATCCGTACTTGTTTCAGGCTTTGTTTTGCGTGCATCTGCCACACTTGGTGTAGCAACGGATAACATACCTACCGCTAATACACCCGTCAATGCCATAGAAATTAACTTTTTATTCATTATAATCCTCCTACTAGATACTATGCTTCTATTAATCAAACTATTAGTACACTAGAATTTCTATAAGTTCATGCTATATTCAACAGCACTAAAATATGTAAATAGTCATATCATTTAGACAATATACTATAAACCTTCATTAGATGCAAGTCGCCCATCTACATCAGTCATAATCAATTTATAGCATGTAGCCACTAAAGGCACACCGATCAACATACCAGTAACCCCCATCAAACTACCGCCTACGATAACGGCAGCAAATACCCACAAACCTGGTAATCCAACAGAATTACCTACAATTTTCGGATAAATAAAGTTACTTTCAATTTGATGAAGTACCTCTAAAATAATTACATAGATGAGAGCATCCATAGGGCTAACAGTAAGTAGCATAACGGCTCCAATGATACCACCAACATAAATACCTAATAGTGGAATTAAACCAGTTAGGCCAATTACACAAGCAATCGTTGTAGCATATTCAATATTAAATAGCCATAAAGTAATACCTACCATCACACCTAGAACCAAGGCATCTATAAACTGACCTACAAAAAAATTACTAAATGTTTGAACTGCTACGCGAGTTACATAACTAACTCGATTTACCCACTCATCTGATGCATAAGCCTTTAATATACGTTTACCTTGTAACATAAGGCGTTCCTTATCAAGCAACATATAAACAGCAAAAATTAAGCCAAGACCAATGTTCAAAGTCCACGACAATACGGTGCCCATTGCATTTACAATATATGTGCCACCTTTTGTCCCCCATTCACGAGTATATTTAGCAAGATTCTCTCCACTTAGGGCATCTATAATCGTTTGATTCGACGCCATTGGAATTGTTTCTGTAATATGTTGCATCCATGTTTGGAAGTCCGTATACAATTGCGGTGATGCAGCTACAATAATCGACATAGAATGAATCAATTGAGGTAAAGCCAACCGAGCAATAAAATACACAATAACGCTAATTGTTACAAAGGATAGCAAAAGACTTAGTGGGCGACGTATTTTATACTTCCATCCAGAGTCACACTTAGGCCATAGCCATCGCTCATAACGAACGACTAGAATATCCAATACGAAAGCAATACAAGCACCCACAATGAGCGGAACAAAGGCCGTAAAGATAGCGTCAAGACCACTAGCAATATCACTTATACGTAGTGCCATCATAATCATAATGCCCGCTAGTATAATAGCCCCTATGAGCTGTTTGTAATATTTAAATTCTTTCATAATAACCTACTTCACATAACACTATTAATAAGCTACACCTATATAACTATACGATTCTCACATCGCATACATTACCAAAGCATAATGAACATTGTATGACCTAGTATTGTATGCAAGCTTAGTATAACACAAAAGTCCACCTTGTCGCATGCTCGAATTCCCGATGAACAAGAGAGCATGATTGAAGGTGGACTTATTGTAGGGCTAATCTAGATAAGTCTAGAAATTAGCGATGAATATAAACGTCTACACGACGGTTTTCAGCTTTACCTGCTGCTGTAGAGTTAGTTGCAACTGGTTTAACATCACCATTAGCAATACCGATAAGACGATCGGCAGATACACCGTGGTTAACTAAATATTGAGCCACATGTTGTACGCGGCGTTCAGACAAAGCAATGTTGTATTGAGGATTTGCATCAGTATCAGCGTTACCCATCAATTTAACTTGGTCTTGAGAATATTGGTTAGCAGCATTTACAGCAGCCGTTAAGTTTGGATATTGGTCTGCACGAGCAACATCTTGATCAGAGTCAAAGTAGATAGATTGTACATAGTAGTCCAATTTAGGAGTTTTATATGCAGGCGCTTCTACAGTAGGAGCTGGAGCCGGAGTGTATACAGGAGCTGGTGCTGGAGTGTATACAGGAGCTACGGATTTGTGACCACCGAAACGGTAAGATAATCCTACTACAGGACCTTGGAAGGAAATATTAGACTTATCATCACGTTTAGTATTGATATAACGATACCCTGCATTAATATCCCAGTCTTGGTTAACTTTATAACCAAAACCTGCTTCCCAAGTGGTAGTTCTCTTAGTCCCTACACCCGCTTTACCATAAACGTCTACTTTGGAGCCAAGATTAGCTTTACCAATTACACCCAATTGAGCAATATTATTTGCTTTAGGGAATGTATCACCAGAAATATGAGCATAACCGCCATATACTGCGAAATTTTTATTCAAAGATTGAACCAAGTTAACTTCTTGCATTCTGTCACTATAGCTAGTGCCGAACATTTTATCATTCAAACCATGGTATTGGTATTGTAACGCGGTTTTATCTGTGAAAGCGTATGTTACACCACCATCAAAGTTCCATTTTGCATCAGAAGTCCAAGCTTTAGTTTTTGCTTTAGAATCAGACGCGCCAAGATCAACTTGAAACTCACCTTTATTGAATTGAGTTTGAGGAGTTGCACCTGCTACGGACACGCCTACAGCAGCAACTGCCAATAAAGCTAATAATTTTTTATTCATTATAATTCCCTCCAAAAACAGCCCTTATAATACTTAGGCTTTGGTAATAATATGCTTATATTTTACACAATTTTTCAATATAATTCAATATCCTTCATGAATATTTGATGAATTTTTAGTTATATCTATCTATAAATATTATAAATATAAATATTTAAACCCTCTCTATTGCCGAATCACTGCGATTCTCTGCACATATTACATTCCCGAAATTATAATACTATTTATCTTTTTTAAGATTCTCTAACAATAATAAAATTACTGGTTTTATAAGTTCATCAAAATCATTATTATAAATACTAATAAATCTAACTATAATTGAACGAATAAAAGCTCCCTTATGCACTAAGGAAGCTTTTATCATTTCATATGTATATCCCTTACATATATACGTGAAATCAGAAGTTTCTGGTCAGATAACACATTCCCCAATGTGTCATTTTTTTCACATTACGTATTGTACATCAAAAATTTTTAATAGACAAGAGTTTATTCACTTCTTTTTCATGAATCCTTCTAAAACTTTCAATGTGAAAAAGAATCATTTACATCTCATTAAACAACCTTATGTTGCCATGTTCCTCGAATAAATCTCAAATAAGAACAACATAATCTTAGAGACTGATCAAAGCACAAAGATAACCATGCCCCAAAAAGCCCTAAACCTAATGTAATGCATAATAAATATGTAATAATAGGACGAATAATCGCTACACTCACAAGGGAATATTTCATAATGTAATATGTATCCCCTGCCCCTTTCAACACACCGGAATATACTTGCTGTAATGCTTGAGGGAATGCAGCGATAGCCATAATACCCATCAAAGTGGCTGAAAGTGTAACAACATCACTTTCACGAGTATATAAGTGTACTAAAAAATCACCAGGGCCAATAAAGATTAATGCACTCACAAGACCCACGACTAAACCGATACGAGCACCAATTTTACCATAAGTACGTGCAATATCCGGCCTTTTATGCCCAAGATTTTGACCCGTATGTGACGCGCCTGCAAAGCCAAGTCCCATCGCAAAATAATAAAATATATCCATTAGATTCATACATACGTAATGCGCGGCCAAAGGTACTGCACCTAAGGAAGCCACAATCATAGTGTATGTATACATACCGAACCTTTCAAAGAACTGTTCCCCCAAAGAACTGCCACCTACATGAAACATCGTATGAAGTACAGGTCTTTCAAAAATCCACTTCGACGGATGGCGCAATGTTAATCCAGTAGCAGTATGTTGTGAAATCGTACGCAACAACAATAATGCAATAATCGCACTACTGATCATAGTGGAAACACCTGCCCCCATAACACCAAGTTCAGGGAAGAAACCGATACCATAAATCAAGAAGAAATTCATTATCGTATTCAAAATATTCCCTACTACATTAGATTTAAAAATAACCTTGGTGTTACCATATCCAATGAGTGCAGCCCCTACGATTTGACTAAAAGACTGAAAGATTAAACTAATAACTATGAAACGACCATACCAAACAGCTGTTTCAATATAGCTCTCTTCAGCACCTGTAAAACGTAGAATATGCTCTAAATTTAAGAAACATATCAATAATAACGGTACATAAATCAAAAAATTCAATAAAATAGACTGCTTGAGCACGGCATTCATACCATCTACATCACCTTCACCATGACGACGAGCTATGATTGCTGTCACAGCAATGGATAAGGCGCGGCAGAAGATGAGCATTACCATCTCAGGTTGTCCCATAATACCTACCGAAGCAAGAGCTGATGCACCTAAGGCACCAACCATCGCCAAATCGATGGCCGTCATAAATTGTAACATCAAGCCTTGTAATGTAGCTGGCCAAGCTATTTTTAGATAATTACCATATAGCTGCTTTGTCGTGCCTACAGGTCCTAATCGTTCTGCAACAGGCAACATGGTATCTATTGAAAGCCATCGTTGTATACGGTCTAACATTCTATCTCCTATTCATGCAAGATCATACATAGTAGAGGCATCACTTCGCCTCTTAGTTCCACTGTATTATATCACATAACATATGAGAAGTCATTCATATGTTATGCATTTTAAATAAGAATATATATCAAAATAGCAAAAGAACCTCTTATACAAAATGTATGTACCCTATCAGGTATAACAGTGTATAAGAGGTTCTTTAGGTCTACAGGAAAATAATTATCTTAAACTATTATCAAAACTAGCTCTCAACTTTTAACCTTTAGATGCTAATAGTTGATTTACTACTGCACGCAAGTCATCTAAGCCTTGTTTAGTCTCAGCCAATTCTTGACGTTGACGTTCATTTTCAGCTTCTAATGTATTTAGACGTGCTGCTTGATTAGCAATAACAGTTTTTTGATTACTATTCTCTTTTTTGAGGCTAGATACTTCGTCTTGCATTACATAAACAGAGCTAATTGGACCTGCTTTATAACGTTCTGGAATAGCATCTTTTCTTTCACGACTACCACCAAATTTATGCGTAACACCTGCATTTACCATGTTGTGGCTAGTACCAAGTGAAACACCTACGTTGAACATAGTATCCTCAGTTCGGTAGTGAGCAATACCGATAGCCCCCGCAGTTTCACCACGGTAGTTGCCAATACCAGCCATAATTTGAGTTGGTTCCAATGGATCGTATTGAATTGGTTTCAACGCTGCCATAGCTGCCGCATGAGCACCAACACGTTGTGTTTCAGTGCCTACACGATTAACAGCTTCTTGTAAACCAGCATTAGATGCTTTCAATTGGCTAACATTTACTGCATCAGTATCATCTGCGCCAGGAGCCACACCATGAATTTGATTACCACCATTATTTAAACCGTCTACAGTAAGGGATACAGGGCTAGTTGTTGCATTTGCCGGAGTAATAGTCATACCACCACCCTTAATTACAGTAGAATTGCCAGCTGCATCTTTTACAGTTGTACCTGCAGGAGTAATCTTAGTGGATACACCGTTTTCATCACCTACGATAACACTGTTTAGACCTTTCAAGTCTTTAGCCAAGCCATATGTGAAAGTAGTTCTATCTTGGTTAACTACAAGATTATCACCAGCTTGGAATTTTACGGTATCCCCACCTTGTACTTTTTCAACAGTACCTCCTGCAGCTGTTACCTTCCATGCAGATATATCTTTAACTTGTTGTTTACCAGCATCTGTTAAGTTGCTCAAGTCTTGATTTGCTGCATTATCGATTTTACCTTTAGTTGCATCATCGAGTTTAACAGTGACATCGTCGCCATTAGCAACCGTAGTAAGACCATTTTCACCTTTCACATTGAATTTCACATCACCTGTGCTCAACGATTTTTCATCGGTAAAACCAGAGTTACCACCTAAAGAAATCTTACGGGCAATAGCTGTCGTGTTTTTGTCGATATTAGCTTTATTGGTTGCGATGTTATCCTTATTAGTTGCAATATCAGCAGCATTTCTATCAATTGCAGCTTTATTATTAGCTATTTTTTGCTTGTTATCCGCAATGGCATCAGCATTTTTACCAATCTTATCTGTATTATCAGCAATGTTGGCTTTGTTTTCTGCTACTTGATCATCAACATGTTTCAATTGATCTTCTGTGGCGGCACGTCCAGAGACAGGCTGTGTTTGACCCGGAGTCCATGCAGTGTTAGTCAAACCCGTTACTTGAGGTGTTTCTACCCCTTCTGTAGCTTTCACTTTTGGTGCTGTAATTGTTTGATTTGCTTTTACAGTATTGAAAGTTACGTCTTGTTTAGTAGCAATTGTGAAATCTTTACCATTTTGAGTAATGGAAATGTTATCACCATCGATAAACTTAACTGTGTTTCCACCTTCAACTTTTTCAGCAGTATTACCATTAGCTACTACATTCCATGCCGATAAATCTTTAACTTGTTGTTTACCAGCATCTGTTAAGTTGCTCAAATCCGTATTTGCTGCATTGTTGATTTTATTAGCCGTAGCATCATCTAATTTGACAGTTACATCTTCTCCATTAGCTTCAGTAACAATACCATTTTGCCCTTTAATATTGAATTTCACATCGCCTGTACTTAAGGATTTCTCATCGGTTGAACCAGTATTACCACCTAAGGAAATCTTACGACCGATAGCTTCTGTATTTTTATCAATATTAGCTTTATTGGCTGCGATATCGCCAGCATTTTTAGTGATGGCCGCTTTGTTATCTGCAATATTTTGTTTATTCGTCGCAATATTATTTTTATTAGTTGCTATATCGGCTTTATTAGTTGCGATATTATCTTTGTTAGTAGCAATATCTACTGCATTTTTACCAATTGCAGCTTTATTGTCAGCTATTTTTTGCTTATTATCTGCAATGGCATCAGCATTTTTGACAATCTTATCTGTATTATCAGCAATATTGGCTTTGTTTTCTGCTACTTGATCATCAACATGTTTCAATTGGTCTTCTGTCGCTGCACGACCAGATACAGGTTGTGTCTGACCCGGAACCCAAGCAGTATTAGTCAAACCTGTTACTTGAGGTGTTTCAACCCCAGTTGTCGCTTTCACTTTTGGCGCTGTAATGGTTTGAGTAGCCGTTACCGTATCAAAAGTAGCATCTTTCTTAGTTGCGATTGTAAAGTCTTTACCATTTTGAGTAATGGAAATGTTATCGCCATCGATGAACTTAACAGTGTTACCACCTTCAACCTTTTCAGCCGTTTCATTATTAGCGACTACATTCCAAGCTGCTAAATCCTTAACTTGTTGCTTACCATCAGGGGTCAAATTGCTCAAGTCTTGGTCCGCTGCATTCTCGATTTTACCTTTAGTTACATCATCGAGTTTAACAGTCACATCGTCGCCATTTGCAACCGTAGTAAGACCATTTTCACCTTTCACATTGAATTTTACATCACCTGTACTCAAGGATTTTTCATTAGTAGAACCAGAGTTACCACCTAAAGAAATCTTACGACCGATGGCTGTTGTGTTTTTGTCGATGTTATCCTTATTAGTTGCAATATCACTAGCATTTTTAGTGATAGCAGCTTTGTTATCAGCAATATTTTGTTTATTCGCAGCAATATTGTCCTTATTAGTAACAATATCACCTGCATTCTTATCAATTGCAGCTTTATTATCAGCTATTTTTTGCTTATTATCTGCAATATTATCTTTATTAGTAGCAATGTCGCCAGTATTTTTATTAATTGTAGCTTTATTATCAGCTATTTTTTGCTTGTTATCCGCAATGGTATCAGTATTTTTGCCAATCTTAGCTGTATTATCAGCGATATTGGCTTTGTTTTCTGCTACTTGATCATCAACGTGTTTCAATTGGTCTTCTGTAGCTGCACGACCAGATACAGGTTGTGTTTGTCCCGGAGTCCATGCAGTGTTGGTCAAACCTGTTACTTGAGGAGTTTCAACCCCAGTTGTCGCTTTAACCTTTGGCGCTGTAATCGTTTGAGTAGCTGTTACCGTATCAAAGGTTACATCTTTCTTAGTAGAAATGGTGAAGTCCTTACCATTTTGAGTAATAGAAATGTTATCACCATCGATAAACTTAACTGTATTGCCACCTTCAACTTTTTCGGCAGTATTACCATTAGCTACTACGTTCCATGCGGATAAATCCTTAACTTGTTGCTTACCATCAGGAGTCAAATTGCTCAAGTCTCGATCAGCTGCATTGTCGACCTTACCTTTAGTTGCATCATCAAGTTTAACGGTTACATCGTCACCATTAGCAACCGTAGTAAGACCATTTTCACCCTTAACATTGAACTTCACATCACCTGTGCTCAAAGATTTTTCATCGGTAGAACCAGAGTTACCACCTAAAGAAATCTTACGAGCGATAGCCGCAGTATTTTGAGCAATATTAGCTTTATTAGAAGCAATATCCCCTTTGTTTGTAGCAATGTCACTTGTATTTCTATCAATTGCAGTTTTATTGTCGGCTATTTTTTGTTTATTATCTGCAATAGCATCAGCATTTTTACCAATTTTATCTGTATTGGCTCCGATATCAGCTTTATTCGCAGCAATATTGTCTTTGTTAGTAGCAATATCTACTGCATTTTTATCAATTGCCGTTTTATTATCAGCTATTTTTTGCTTGTTATCAGCAATAGCATCAGCGTTTTTGCCAATCTTATCTTTATTATCAGCAATATTAGCTTTATTCTCTGCTACTTGATCATCAACGTATTTCAATTGATCTTCTGTGGCAGCACGACCAGATACAGGTTGTGTTTGACCTGGAACCCATGTAGTGTTAGTCAATCCTGTTACTTGAGGTGTTTCGACCCCAGTTGTCGCTTTCACTTTTGGCGCTGTAATCGTTTGAGTAACGGTTACCGTATCAAAAGTTACATCTTTCTTAGTAGAAATGGTGAAGTCTTTACCATTTTGAGTAATGGAAATATTATCACCATCGATAAACTTAACAGTGTTGCCACCTTCAACCTTTTCAGCCGTTTCATTATTAGCTACAACATTCCAAGCTGCCAAATCCTTAACCTGTTGCTTACCGTCAGATGTCAAATTACTCAAATCTCGATCAGCTGCATTATCAATTTTACCTTTAGTCGTATCATCAAGTTTAACAGTCACATCGTCGCCATTAGCAACAGTAGTAAGACCGTTCTCGCCTTTAACATTGAATTTCACATCACCTGTACTCAAGGATTTTTCATCGGTAGAACCAGAGTTACCACCTAAGGAAATTTTACGTCCGATAGCTGTCGTGTTTTTATCGATATTAGCTTTATTGGTTGCGATATCAGCTTTGTTTGTAGCAATATTGTCCTTATTAGTAGCAATATCTGTTTTGTTTGTCACAATATCGCCTGCATTCTTATCAATTGCAGTTTTATTGTCAGCAATTTTTTGTTTATTCGTCGCAATATTGTCTTTATTGGTTGCAATATCAGACTTATTTGTTACAATATCGCCTGCATTTTTAGTGATTGCAGTTTTATTTGTATCAATAGCAGTTTTATTAGCTTCTGCTTTATTGTCAACTTTTTTCAATTGAGATACATTGACAGCATCTTTATCAGCAACACCATCTGCTACATTCGTAACTTTCAAATTCCCAGCATTGATACCTTTGTCACCATCAATTTTAACGGTTTCATTACCACCAGCATTATTGAAAGAAGCACTGTTTAATTTAGAAAGATCTTTTTTCAAAGCTACAGAGATTTTCTTATCATTTCTAGCAACCGCAACATTATCGTCACCAGAAAAATCTACTGTATTACCTTTTTCAACCGCTAATGGTGTAGCTTCACCATTAGCAGAAAGATTCCAACCGTATTTATTTTGATCAATCGCTTGATTAATCACATTAGCTACGTTAGCAGAATCCGCCATACCAGCCGAGGCTGTAGCGTTACCATTTGCTACAGTAATGTCTTGCTTTTTACCAGAAACTGTAATTTTCTTACCATTAGCTGTAGTTGTAATGTATGTATTATCACCATTTACAGCCAATTTACTATTAGCAAGGTTCACATCACCTGTACCAGTATCACCTGTAAAAGCTAGATTAACACTCTTTAATTGCGCCACGTTTACTGCATCTGTATCAGCAGTACCAGCAGCAACATAGTTAATTTGACGTGTTTGGTTTGTCGTACCAATAGCAACACCACCTAATTTAGACGTTAGGGCAGCACCACTTAAACCAGCATATATATCTGTACGACTAGTATTAACATTATAGCCCGCTACGCCTGAAGCAATATCAGCTGTAGATTTTGAACCAACAGCTACACCATCTACGACTTTACCTCTAGCACCATCACCAACAGCTACAGAACGACTCGCAGATGCGTCTGTTGCGGCATTTGGGCCAATAGCAATAGAATTAGCTGCCGTAGCACCAGTATTATCTTTATTAGCAACATCAGAAGATTTTATAGATATATATTTATAAGCAATTTGGTCTACAATAGCGCTAAGTTGAGAGCCATTAATTGCATCTGTGGAAGTAGCACTTACTTCGCCAGGAGCCACATGTTTCAACTGACGTTCATACCCTTTAGAGCCAAAAGATACAACGTCACCTGGCAATGTTTTATCACCACCAGCCCAGGAAGCAACAACGTTATTTGGCAAAGTATAACTAGATTGTTTTGTACCGCCTACATCAGTGTTAGAACCACCACCGATGGCAATAGCATTATCACGATTTGCCCTAGCCCCTGTGCCAATAGCAATAGCATTTGTTACATCATTATTGGCTTGACCAGAAGCACCACTAGAAGTTCCTGATAAACGATCCTTCGCATTTGCACCAGTACCAATTGCAATGCCAACATTTCCAGACTGACCTTTCATACCTAATGTGATACCAGATTCGCCAGCCGTTGCCGCTGTATATAGTGGGTTTCTCATATCAAATCCTGTTAAGCTTTGAACAGCACTACGCAAATCCCCAGTTTTATTCTCACCATTATTCGTAGTGTAAATAACTTTTACACTATCGGCTTTAACTACATCATCGCCACCAATAACAATAGAAGAGTTACCTTGAGCTATTGTATTTCCCCCAATGGCAATTGCTTGCTCCCCAATTACTCTTGCACCTTCATTAGCAGTATTACCACCACCAATAGCGATTCCTTGTGGACTGTTAACACTGGTACTAGAATTAGAACCTATTGCAATAGAATATCCACCAGCAGCTGCTGCATTTTGACCGAAACCTACAGCTTTGTCACCAGTAACAGAAGCACCATCCCCCAAGCCTACTGCTGTTGCATGCAGATTTGTAGGCAAAGTATTTGCCGCCATAGAGATGCTAGCATTAGTCATTGCTAATACAGCCAAGATTGCTGCTACAACAATTTTCTTTTTACCACTATTATTCTTAGCGAACTCAGATACTACTACGTAACAGTTTTTTGATTTGCTCCAAACCACTTTAAAAATCTTATTCATACTTTCTCCTATAAACTATATTAATATTAATGCTCCCTCGATGTTTTATCATATGGTAAGTCATACGAGAATTTTAAAATCTTCAATATTATAAGTATACCAAAACCTTTAATATACTATCAAGCTTTTTTCATTTATTTTTCATAACTATAGGCATTAAAAAAAACAGCGTAGCAATGGGATTTGTAGTGATTCATGTCACAAATTTATATAAAATATGGGCTTATTTTATACCATAACGAAGAGATAAAATGAATATAAATTCATAATCATTATTTTAAACTTATTTTATAAGATTATATTTTCCCACCACCT
>OKLR01000176.1_pt1 | contig 16583 bp, 20 predicted proteins | sample 1614281 | NCBI WGS metagenome assembly OKLR01 (sample SAMN04436920, study PRJEB24849) | human gut metagenome | biome: human gut; feature: NICU; material: stool | host: Homo sapiens | place: USA: Saint Louis, MO | collected 2012-05-13 | reverse complement strand
GCGGTGGTTCAGGAAGCGGTCAGGGACAGGCCAGCCAGGACGGTGAAGGTCAGGACGAATTTGTCTTCCAGATCTCAAAAGATGAATATCTCGACCTGCTGTTCGAAGACCTGGCGCTGCCGAATCTGAAAAAGAATCAGCATCGTCAGCTTAATGAATATAAAACCCACCGCGCGGGCTATACCGCCAACGGCGTGCCCGCCAACATCAGCGTCGTGCGTTCGTTGCAGAATTCGCTGGCGCGACGCACGGCCATGACGGCAGGCAAACGTCGCGAACTGCGCGAGCTGGAGAGCAGCCTCAAGGTAGTAGAAAACACGGAACCGGCGCAACTGCTGGAAGAGGAGCGCCTGCGTAAAGAGATTGCAGAGCTGAGGGCGAAGATCGAACGGGTCCCGTTTATCGACACCTTCGACCTGCGCTACAAGAACTACGAAAAACGCCCTGAGCCCTCCAGCCAGGCGGTGATGTTCTGTCTGATGGACGTGTCCGGCTCGATGGATCAGGCCACCAAAGATATGGCGAAGCGTTTTTATATCCTGCTCTATCTGTTCCTTAGCAGAACCTATAAGAACGTCGAGGTGGTCTATATCCGCCACCACACCCAGGCAAAAGAAGTGGATGAACATGAGTTCTTCTACTCGCAGGAAACCGGGGGCACCATCGTCTCGAGCGCGCTGAAGCTGATGGATGAAGTGGTCAAAGAGCGCTACGACCCGGCACAGTGGAACATTTATGCCGCGCAGGCGTCGGATGGCGATAACTGGGCCGACGACTCGCCGCTGTGTCACGAGATTCTGGCGAAGAAAATTCTGCCGGTCGTGCGTTACTACAGCTATATCGAAATCACCCGTCGTGCGCACCAGACCCTGTGGCGGGAGTATGAGCATCTGCAGTCGATGTTCGATAATTTTGCCATGCAGCATATCCGTGACCAGGATGACATTTATCCGGTGTTCAGGGAGCTGTTCCACAAGCAGTCTGCTACCAGCAACGCATAATCCCACAGCCAGCGAACCCGCTGGCTGTTTTCTTTCGACCCCGTTCATCCCGTGATAATGTAGACCCCTGCATACTGGATTATCACCGGGAAAATCGTTATGACTGACGACGTTATTGGAACAGGAACCCACCAGCAGCTCATTACCTTACTTACCGAGCAGGGCGCGCGTTTTCGCGTCATGGAGCACGAGGCGGTCGGGAAATGTGAAGCGGTAAGTGAAATTCGCGGAACCGATCTGCGGCAAGGCGCCAAAGCCCTGGTCTGCAAGGTGAAGGGAAACGGCGTAAAGAAACATGTTCTGGCGATCCTCGCCGCCGACCTGCAGGCTGACCTGAGCCAGCTTGCCAGCCATTTTGGCGGGCTAAAGGCCTCCCTCGCCAGCCCTGCCGAAGTCGATGCCCTGACCGCCTGCGTTTTCGGCGCTATCCCGCCCTTTAGCTTCCATCCTGATTTGGCGCTGGTTGCCGACCCGCTGCTGTTCGAGCGCTTTGACGAAATCGCGTTTAACGCCGGCCTGCTGGAGAAATCCGTGATTATGGATACCCAGGATTACCTGCGCATCGCCCGTCCTGAGCTTGTCACCTTCCATAAAGCGTAACTGCGATGGCTGACGCCCCTGTCAGCCTTTTCGTTCCAGGAACAGCACGGAGGCAACAAGAATAACGGCAATAGCGAAAAACGATGAGGAGATAATCAGCGTTTCCACAAACATGTGATCGTTCATGATGGCGACCCTTTTGCGATATCTGCTTTCGTTTTAATCCGCGTAAATGACAAGGTTATGACAACGATAAAATCTTTTTAACACTGTTCTCTGCCGCGTTTGCGCGTACAGTAAACAGGACCATTATTCTGGCAAGGATTCCCTATGTTTGACCTTACTCTGCTCATTCTTCTGGCACTCGCCGCGCTCGGCTTTATCAGCCATAACACCACCGTCGCCATCTCGATTCTGGTGCTGATTATTGTGCGCGTGACCCCGTTAAATACCTTTTTCCCGTGGATAGAAAAACAAGGCCTCACCATCGGGATCATCATCTTAACCATCGGGGTAATGGCGCCCATCGCCAGCGGCACGCTTCCCGCCTCAACGCTGCTGCATTCGTTTGTAAACTGGAAATCGCTGGTGGCGATCGCGGTGGGGATTTTTGTGTCATGGCTGGGCGGACGCGGCGTCACGCTGATGAGCAGCCAGCCCTCGCTGGTGGCGGGCCTGCTGGTGGGCACCGTGCTGGGCGTGGCGCTCTTTCGCGGCGTGCCGGTCGGCCCGCTGATTGCGGCAGGCCTTGTCTCGCTGTTTATTGGGAAGTCGTAGTCAGGCTGGCCATATAACGCGCCGGCGTCTGGCCCAGTCCCTTCCTGAACATGGTGATAAACGCGGTGGTCGAGTCATAGCCCAGTGACTGGGCCACCTGCTGCACCGATTTGCCGCTTATTAAATGCTGTAACGCCACAATCAGCTGCAGCTGGTGACGCCAGCGGCGGAAGCTCAGACCGGTCTCCTTCACCACCAGCCGCGCCAGGTTGCGCTCGCTCATGGCGAAGTGGCTCGCCCACTGCGCCAGCGTCTGCCAGGCGGCGGGCTCTTCCGCCATCTTCTCGCTCATCAGCCGGATTTTGGGATGGGGCGACACGGGCAGCTGCAGATGCTCCTGTCGCTGGAGCGGCAGCTCGTCAAACAGGACGTCCACCAGACGCGAGGTGGCCGCGAGCTGCAGCTGTTCACATGATTTTTCCGCGAGCGATAAAATCAGCTCCCGCACCAGGGGGGAGATTTTCAGGGTACAGCAGCGCTCGGGCAGGCTGGCAGCCCCCGGCTCAATGAACAAAAAGCAGAGCTGCGCGCCCGGCGTGGCCCTGTTACTGTGCGGCATCTGTCCGGGGATCCAGACGGCATACTGGGGCGGCACCATCAGCATGGCATTTTCCACTTCACAGGTGATTGCGCCGCCGAGGGCCAGAATCAGCTGCCCCTTACGGTGATGATGAAGCGGAATATATTGTTCCTCCGCCACTACCTGAATGCGAAATGCGACGGCCGCATCGTACTGGCTATCCGGATCGTAGCCCTCCAGTCCCAGACCAATCATCAGTTTGTCCGATATGAGCGATAAACTGTCATTTTAGCCTGATTTCAACCGCTGAGAAAATCGGTATTGTGTGCGCTCGCTTGAACGTATGAGAACATAATGACTACTGCTATTCGCACCTCAGGAAAACACGGCGCGCTGTTGATTGCAGGCATCCTGATGATTGCCACCACGCTTCGCGTCACCTTTACTGGCGCAGCCCCGCTGCTCGATACCATTCGTCTTGATTATGGCTTAAGCACGGCGCAAACCGGTCTGCTGACCACCCTGCCCCTGCTGGCTTTCGCCCTTGTCTCGCCGCTCGCCGCAGGCGTTGCCCGGCGTATCGGCATGGAGCGCAGCCTGTTTATCGCCCTGCTGCTCATTTGCGCCGGGATTGCCGTTCGCTCGCTGCCTTCCGCCGCTTTGCTTTTCATCGGAACGGCGATCGTCGGCTGCGGTATTGCGCTCGGGAACGTGCTGTTACCGGGATTAATTAAGCGTGATTTTCCGGGCCAGGTGGCGAAGCTCACCGGCGCCTATTCCCTGACGATGGGCGTCTCGGCGGCGTTTGGCTCAGCGATGATCGTTCCCCTTGCACAGGGGAGCGCGGGCTGGCATGGCGCGCTGCTGATGCTGATGGCGTTTCCGCTGGTCGCACTGCTGCTCTGGCTGCCGCAGTGGCGTCAGAAACACGTCGCAACGGTAACGGGCGCAGGCGCGCTGCAAAACCGCGCGCTCTGGCGCTCGGCCCTCGCCTGGCAGGTGACGCTCTTTTTAGGAATTAACTCGCTGATCTACTACGTCATCATCGGCTGGCTGCCGGCGATATTGCTGAGCCACGGCTACAGCGAAGCGCAGGCCGGTTCGGTGCACGGTCTGTTGCAGCTGGCCACGGCCGTGCCGGGACTCGCCGTTCCGCTGATCCTCCACCGCCTGAAAGATCAGCGAGCGATCGCAGGCTTAGTGGCCCTGATGTGCGCAATAAGCGCGGCAGGATTATGGTTTATGCCCGGAATGGCGGTGATGTGGACGCTGATGTTTGGCTTTGGCACAGGGGCAACAATGATCCTCGGCCTGACGTTCATCGGCCTGCGCGCCAGCTCTGCGCACCAGGCGGCGGCGCTCTCCGGAATGGCACAGTCGATTGGCTACCTGCTTGCCGCCTGCGGCCCGCCGCTGATGGGGAAAATTCACGATACCGCAGGAGACTGGCAAATCCCGCTTCTGGGCTGTGCGCTGGCCGCTGTGATAATGGCTATCTGCGGTGTGTTAGCCGGGCGAGACCGGGAGATCGCGCCCCGTTAAATCCTGAGGCAGACCAACGGGTCTGCCTTTTTTACCCGCGCGCTGCGCGCAGCATCGCATGCACCAGCACGACCGGGCGTCCTTCCAGCGCGGCACGTTCATGCTGGAATAAGGTGATCACGAAGAACGGGTGCGTCACCAGCTCCGCGGCACGAATTTCACCCTGATCGTCCCAGCCCGTTACATGCATATCACCGCTTTCCAGCGCCTGCGCAAACGCCGGCGACACGCCATAGTTACAGTGATACCCCTCTTCAATTTCGGGCTTGCCGTACGCTTTGGCGATCAGCGTATTATTGCGCAGCTCAATGGCATCCGTTTTTTCCACCAGCGAGCAGGTCAGCGGCGCAATCACCATGGTGCCTTCGGTATCCGTCTCAGCGTGTGCCGCATCAGCCCAGCCCAGCACGTTTCGGGCATACTCAATCAGCGCATGCTGGAACCCGCCGCAGGTGCCCAGGAACGGGATGCCGTTCTCACGGGCGTAGCGCGCGGCAATAAAAGCGGCCGCCGTGTTTTTATAGGGGCTGGCAGGAACCAGCCAGATGGCATCGTAGCCCACCAGATCTTCAGCGCTTGTTAGCTCCGTCGTGGCCAGCCAGTCGTAATCGGCGGTGAGGTCAAGCACTGCAGCGGCGTCGTCAATGGCCAGCGGGATAGCCTGATGCGCAATAACATTGGGATTGTAATCGCCAACCAGCGCAATGCGCAGCGTTGTTTTAACCGGGAGGTGTTCCATGAAAGGTTCCTTATGCCAGAGTATTATCAGATAACATAAGGAACCTCAGACTACCGATCTTTTGCAATTATCACAATACCTTAAATTGGGAGGGTGGAATCATGATTCAGTGCAAACGGGTATACGAACAGGCAAGCCCTGACGACGGCTATAGGATACTGGTGGACAGGCTGTGGCCGCGCGGGCTGAAGAAAACGGATCTCGCGTATGACGAATGGTGTAAAGCGCTCACGCCTTCGAATGAACTACGAAAGGCCTTTCACAGCGACACGATTGATTTCACCGCCTTCAGTCAGGCCTATCGGGAAGAGCTGGCGCAGCAGGCTGACGAGGGCGTGCGTCTGGCGACGCTGGCGCGCAGGCAGACCGTCACCCTGCTCTTTGCTGCCAAAAACACAAAGCAAAATCACGCTCTGGTCTTAGCCGACTGGCTGCGCCATCTGTGATCAGCCGATCGTCAGTTCATCCAGAATTTGCGGCGCTTCATCCGGGGTGAGCGGCATCAGATGTTCGGCGCGGACAAACGCAAAGCCATGCTGATTGTCAAAGGCGTAGACATCCCCCGTCACCAGCCAAAGCGCGCGATCTGCGGTGACCGGTAATTGCGTCATCACGCCGTTGACGGGGTTAACAAAACGCAGGCCAGGCTGGCAAAGGCCAAACAGCTCAACGGATTTACCAATATTGCGACGGCCTGACGCCGTGCGGGCGCCAACGATCATCGCCATGCTGCCCGGTTTTAGCTGAAACATACTTCTCTCACGATAACGAACGCCAGGAACTGGCTAAGAATAATCTTAAAGAGAAGTGTATCGCAGGCAATATTACTTTGTCACCTGGCGGGTTGCGGATGGTCGCGACGATAGAGCGTCCATTCATCAATCACTTCGCCGCCCGGTAATTTGCACTCGGTACGCACGCCCTGCGGGCTTTGAACCGGGACCTGTTCCCCGCCTTTCTCCAGACAGTAGACGGAAGCTGGGTTCGCCATACCGATAACGTGCGGCGGTTTCGGTGCATCAGGTGGCGTGGTTTTGGCGGTGCAGGCGGCCAGGGGAAGCGCCAGCGCCAGAAGCAGAAATCTCATCTCATTGATCCTTTTGACGTCATCAGAGTCTAAGGGTAACGGGTCATCGCCACGTTCTCCATGATTTCTCCATTTTAACTGCACTTTTCAGCACTATAGTGTGGCATGTTCTCGATATGACCAGAGAACATCATTCCGTAATCAAGATGTCTTTGCCCCGGTCTCAACAACGGGGCTTTTTTTCTCGCCTGCTGCCCGCCCCCTGCATATATTAAATTTTATGTATTCATGTTTTACTATGTCTGAAGCCTAAAAATTCAGCATAACATGCAGATGCAGACGTCTTCTGCCTGGGAGTCATTCTACGTCATGTCGGATCTTATCCTCGCTCGCGTTTCAGAAACCCTTGCCACCGAGCAATCCCTTGAAAGCCTCGTTCGCCAGCTGCTGGAGATGCTGGAGATTGTCACCGACATGGAGTCGACCTACCTGACGAAGGTGGATATCGAAGCGCGGCTACAGCACATTCTCTACGCCCGCAACAGCAAGCAGATGACGATCCCGGAGGGGCTGAGCGTCCCATGGGATGAGACGCTGTGCAAACGCGCGCTGGATAGTGACACGATGTTCAGCAATGATGTGCCTGAACGTTGGCCCGAGTGTGAAGCCGCAAAAGCGCTTGGCATTACCACCTACATGAGTATTCCTGTCCATCTTGCCGATGGTTCACTTTACGGAACGCTCTGCGCCACCAGCACGGCCAGAAAGCCGCTGAGCGAGCGCGCTGAACAGGTTCTGAAGCTCTTCGCCGGGCTGATTGCCCAGTCCATTCAGAAAGAGTCGCTGGTGACCCAGCTTCGCGAAGCCAATGCGGCCCTCATCGCGCACTCCTATACGGATGCCCTTACCGGTTTACCCAACCGTCGCGCCATTTTTGAAGATCTGACCACCCTCTTTTCTCTGGCCCGGCACCTGAAGCGTAACGCCATCATCGCGTTTATCGATCTGGATGATTTCAAGCTGATTAACGATCGTTACGGCCACGAGGCTGGCGACCAGTTCCTGATAGAAGTGGGCAAGCGTTTGACCGAAGAGAAACAGCAGGACGATATTATCGGTCGTCTGGGCGGGGATGAATTTCTGGTGGCGTCGCTAAGCCAGCCCCACCAGGACGGGGATAACGCGCAGCTTACGCTGCTCAAAACGCGCCTCAGCGCCTGCATCGCCGGCGAATACTGGCTGGGCAGCGTTCATATTATTTATCCGGGCGCCAGCTTCGGCGTGATCGAAGTGGACCCTGCCGCAACCGATCCTGACAGCGCGTTACGCGCTGCGGATGTCGCGATGTATCAGGATAAGAAAGGAAAAAGCAAATCACGCTTTCTCACCATTGATTAACCCCGTACACTCTACGGCGTTACAGAAACCGAAACAGGTGATGGTATGAGAATAGGGATCCTCTTCCCGGTCGTTATATTTATAACGGCGGTGGTATTTTTAGCGTGGTTTTTTGTCGGCGGTTACGCGGCGCCGGGGGCATAAATGCGGAAGACAACCGTCATTATGCTGATCGTTGCCATCGCGGCGTTTGCCGGCACGCAGCTTGGCTGGTGGTAAACGCCAGTACGTAAAAAGGCCGCCATCTGGCAGCCTTTTTCAACGCTTTCAGACCTTAGCTTTTGATCTTTCTGTAGATAAACAGAACAACCAGCGCACCGATCACCGCGACGGCGAAACTGCCGAAGTTAAAGCCATCGACCTTGCCAAAACCGAACAGCGTACTGATCCAGCCGCCGACTACCGCGCCGACAATACCCAGTATTACGGTGACGATAAACCCACCGCCATCTTTGCCCGGCATGATCCACTTCGCCAGAATACCCGCAATAAGCCCAAAGATAATCCAGGATAAAATTCCCATAACTTTCCTCTCTGTATGGTTTTTGTCATTAAATCAACGACACAAAAAAGAATAGCACAGGATTCCAGAAAGGAAATTTGTGATAAGCATCACAATGAGAGAGTGGGGAATTATTCATCAAAAAAATGTACGGGCCACAGAAACTGTGGGGTTGCATCTTTTGTTGAGAAAGATTGTCTTTCTCAACACTGAATAGTTGAGAGAAACACTCAAGTATTCAGTACGACATTGCTCACATTGCTTCCAGTATTTCTTGCCCACTCCTGAGTGGGCTTTTTTTTTGCTCATACCCCAACAAACGCGTACCGGTTACGTCCCGCGCGTTTCGCCTGATAGAGCGCCTGGTCTGCGGCAATAACGATATTTTGCTGGCTGCCTGCAATGTCGACGGCACGGGCGGTGGAAATTCCGACGCTTACCGTCACCCGGCCGAAGGGGCTAAAGGCATGCGCGATTTGCAGCGAGAACACATTGCGAATAATCGTCTGGGCCAGACGAAGTGCCTCCTGAATATCCGCATCCGGCAATATCAGCGCAAACTCCTCTCCGCCGTAGCGCGCCACAAGCTGATTATCACGGGTAAGGCTCTCCCTGAGGCTGTTTCCGAGCATTGCCAGACACCGGTCCCCTTCAGGATGACCATAGTTATCGTTGTATTTTTTGAAGTAGTCCACGTCCACGATCAGTACCGAAATCGGCGCGTCATGCGCGGCGCACGTAGCAATTTCCGAGAGGATTTTTTCATCAAAGACGCGGCGGTTGTACAGCCCGGTCAACGCATCTTCTGAAGCGATAATCTTCAGCGCTTTGTTATCCCGTGTTTTTCGGGACAGGTCGGAATACAGGAAGTACGACGCCACGATGAGTATCGCCGTAAACACGAAAATGAGTACCGCCAGCTGAATCGCCTGCTTGCGCCAGGGTGCAAGAGCTTCATCAATGCTGACGGCCACTGTGGTGACCAGTCCGTAGCGTCGGTTTTTCTCATAGGCATAAATGCGCTCGATTTTATCAAACCGTGAGATGGAGCTGGCTATCCCCGTATTTTGTACTTTGAGATATTTCCTGAAGAGCGGTGAATCAGAAACAATCGTGCCGATATAGGTATTTTTAAAGGGATAACGGACCAGCAGCACGCCTGATTGCGTCGTTAAGCCGATGACGCCCGAGTGACCGATATTAATCTGCCCGTAGAGTGCCAGAAAATTTTCAATACCGAGCGTCACCACCACGACACCGTTAAATGCCCCGGACTGGGTTTCAAGGCGCCGACTGAGGGTGATAACCCATTTGCCATTGGTTCTGCTTACCACCGGCTCCCCAATAAAGACCTGCTGAGTTTTATTTTCCTGGTGATAGATAAAAAACTCTCTGTCCGAGCCTTTGCGTGGCCCCGTGAAACTTTCATGCAGCGCGGTGAAGATATCGCCCTGAGCATCGTAAACAACCACATTATTAATCTGGGTAAGAAGGTTATCCTGATTATGGATCATGTGCTGAATATTGGTCGCCTGCTGCGGGGTCATGCCATAAATTTCGATTATGTCGGAAACGGTAGTAATTAACATTTCACTCTGGCGCATGATCCCTTCAGTATAAACATCCAGGGTGTGGCTGAGGTTTGCGACGCTGGTATTAATTTGCTGGATTGACTGCTGTCTGGACGTGGCAATTTGGACGGCAAGCGCCAGCGAGATGATCAATGAGACAATGATGACGGTAATGGTTGTTGTGTAAAAAGTATTTTTACATGCACGAGCTTTTCCACCTTATCACGCCTGATATCCCTGGCTGACAACTCTTGTCACTGTAACAAAGCTCAGGATAAGAGGAAAATGAATTGCACTTAAGCATACAACAGAAGCTCGTCTTTATTTTGTGTTTCACCGCCAGGCAACCCGCTCTATTCCTGATTTTTTTACAGCGCCTGACGTTTTACAGCATCACGGCCTCCCTGGGCTTAGATAAAATGACTTTAATAAAATCGATATAGGAGACGGGTTTACCAAAATAATACCCCTGCAGCAGGGTAATTTCATTACGGTTGAGGTACTCCAGCTGCTCTTTCGTTTCCACACCTTCGGCCACGATACGCAATGAGAGTTTTTTCGCCAGGTCAATAACGCAGTCCAGCAGGATCGTTGAGTCCTTCTCCTCAGAAACCCGGTTAACAAAGCTTTTATCAATTTTAATATAATCTATGGCAAGCGCATTAAGACATGACAGCCCGGAATACCCCGTACCAAAATCATCCAGTGCAATGACAAAACCGGCGTTATGGAGCGCGTTGAGGTTTTCCACCAGATGAGGATTATCGATCAACGGTTCACGTTCGGTCACCTCGAGAACCAGCTTCACGGCTTTACCCTGAAACCCCTTACCGAAGAGACGACAGTCACCAAGGAAAGAAGGGGCATCAATGTGTCTGGCGCTGATGTTCACCCCGATATGGAACCCATCCGGTAGCTTCGGCAACAGCGGCTTAAGCTGTGTGACCACTTTCGCCATCAAGCCTTTGGTCAGCGGAATAATCAACCCGCTACGTTCAGCAATCGGAATAAAGACATCCGGCGGGATAAACCCAGACTTTGGATGCTTCCACCTTGCCAGGACTTCAACCCCGTATAACCCGCCGGTGTCCCCGTTCACGATCGGCTGGTAGTAAGGCACGATCTCTCCCTGCAAAATGGCCTTACGCAAATCGTCTTCAAAGGTGGTGCTTTTTCCCTTGTATCGGCGGATCAAAATGCCCACCGCCAGGGATAGCGCGAGAATCAGCAGTATCAGGCTCCAGCCCTGGTGCAGTAGCCGCGTCAGGCTAAAAAAGGCAGGCGGTTGCCAGGCCAGACTAAAGGGGAATTGCGAAGATGCCGTAAGTGAACCCGTCCACGAGGCCGCTTTCCAGCCGGTCACGTCACCGTTGCGCGTAAACATGCTTTCGCCGACAACCAACCCCAGGTCAACGCTATTTGATGCGTTCGCGATGACGTCCTGCAAATGCGCATCGCTGACGCTGACGATGATGCGCCCGCCTGCGATGGGCATCTGGAAGACAAGTACCGGGATCCCGTTCACCAGTCGATTACCGGGGAGCAGCATTAATTCTTTTTCAGGTAGCGTCTCCGGATGAACAATCAATACGCCATTCCCCGGAAGGGATGTACAGATGATTTCCCCCTGCTGCTGGATCATGATGGCGCGCAGATGCGGTTTTAGCGCAGCTTCTGTCCCCAGCGCCAGCTGCCCGCTGCTGGTACACCCCTGCTCCGCAACGCGCTTCGCCGTGCTGGCCGCACTGACGGCTTCCGACAAAATGCTTTCTATTTTCTGGGTGCTTACCGTGGCGGTATGAACGTTATTCATTTTCGCCATCTGCCATAACTGCCAGTTAATAATCAGTATGCCGATCAGAAAAAGAAGCAGGGCACTGAGAATAGGGATCATCACGTTGCGCACGATGTTTTCCTTAATAGAAAAAACAAGCATGGATGTTCTGGTAGAAGAGCCTGTGCTAACCCGGTATTGCTTATGACAATGAAAATAGCTTAGCTGAGAATTATCTTAAAAAACTGATGCTTTCGTATGAGTTCACCCGCCCGAATTTGCTCACCCGGCGTGACTATCAGGCTTGTGCCTTGCCCAGGCTGTGTTAAGATTTATGAATTCAGGGAGCGGACAGGATAACCGGAAAATGAAAAAGCGTATTGCCGTTGCGATCGTTTCAACGCTTCTGGTCATCCTGTCTCTTTATGCGGTCAATGCGGTTATCCTTGGTCAGCAAAAAACCAAACAGCTTGAAATATCCCGGACCCTTTTACATTATTCCGAAGACCTGTCCCAAAACGTGGCGCTGGGCCTTAAAAGCATAACGACGCAGGGCTGTGATAAAACCAGCCTTGATAGCTACAGACAAATAAAGCTTAACAACCTCTATTTCGGGGATATCGGTTTTATTGAAAAAGGAAAAATTACCTGTACCGCTTTTTGGGGTAAACTCGCGACGCCCGTTCCACTTCCTGCGGAACTGCATAAAACGCCGAGAGGTTTTCTCCTCGCGCAGTTTTCAAGAAAAGACTTTTTCACGGGCAATGCGGCCATTTATAATAATATTATTATCTTCACCTCCCGCTATGCTTACGATAAATTCACCCCGGTTACCGCAAGCTATTCCCTGAGTGCCACCACAAAGGACTTTGGCCGGATCTTTTTTTCGGCTGCCCCCGACCTGCGAGCGCGGAGCTGGCTGCACTCCACGTTGTTCACCCTGACCATTACACAGTGCAGCGCCGTGTGGGATTTATGCGTGATTGTAAAACATCACGATGCGGGACTGGCCTCGTTACCCCCGTTTATCTTGACGTTTCTCGCGATCATTCTCTACTTTATCTGGGTCGCGATAACGTTATTTGTCTTCCGTATCCATGAAGACCGTTTTTCGCTGGAACGTACGCTAATCAAAGCCGTGATAACAAATACCTTCAGCGTTAACTATCAGCCCATTATTCGCATTCGCGATCAAAAAATCGTGGGCGTGGAAGTTCTGTCGCGATGGCGCGATCAAAAACACGGAGACGTCTCGCCGGAGCTGTTTATCCCATTAATTAAGAAAATCGGGCTGTATAAAAGATATTATGGCAATGTTATCGGTAAATCTCTCTCAGAAATTGCCCCGCTGGCGATTAAGCATCAGCTGATCGTTTCAATCAACGTTGGGCGGAAAGAAATTGAAGACGGACAGTTTATTAACATTTTGCGTCGCGAGTGTTTAGTCAACAACCTTCCCCTTTCCCTGATGAAGGTCGAGCTTTCTGAGAAAGCCGTTTCCGCGGCGGATATCCTTGAGGGATTCTGCCAGGAACTAAAATCGCTTGGCGTTAAAATTTCAATCGATGATTTCGGCGTGCAAAATTCAAATCTGGCGCGGCTGTCGCAGCTTGAATATGATGAAATCAAAATTGACAAATCGCTGGTGGATGGCATCAGCGAAGATTATAAGCAAAACATCTTTGTTATCTTCAGCGATGCCCTCGCGAAGTTGAATAAAACCGTTGTGTTCGAGGGCGTGGAAAATGAAACTCAGTATCGCTTTATTGCGGACAGATATCCCGACGCGCTGATCCAGGGATGGTATTTTTCAAAAGCACTCACCCGGAGCGAGCTGGCGAAGCGACTCACCGGCGTCGCCCCGTAATCAGAAGCCTGTCCTGCTCGTTTTTTTACACTCGGACGTTTCCATTTTTTCCGCCAAAACATATAGTCGTCATATTCAGACGGTAGATTACCCTGAAGCACACTCTTATTTTGGTTAAAAACGTGAAATTATCCTTAGTTTTTCCAGCAGTACTCTTTTTTCTGATCGTTATTTTCGCGCTGCTTGTCGATAAACCCGCTTCGCCTATTCTGCGGAAAAAATGCATGTGGTCCGATAGCGTGATGCTGAGCTGTATCGCAAAGCATCAGCATAACAGTTTCTAAGGCAGGCTATTCATTTCCCCACTGATTGAGGAAGTTCGCAACATCATCAATGCGACCCGCACGGATCCCGGCTTCTGTGGCCATCTCCTGCTGGGCTTCCTCGCTGATCTCCTCATTATTCGCTAAGCGGGTGAGCAGCAGCTGGAAATAGTGTGCCAGCGCGTCGCGCTCTGATTCCGCGACTTGCTCTGCGGCCTCCGTCGCGTACTCATCGGCAATATCATAATATTTCAGGGGGATATCGTTGTGCATAACAGTCTCGTCTCTGGTCAATAAAGGTAACGTCACGAGTATATCGGACACATTATCTCAACCAAAGCAATGCTTCAGATGAGTAACGCAAGCAGCGCAGCGAGCGCGGGAATGGCCTGAACGTACAAAATTTTACGGCTGGCGGTGGCTGCGCCAAAAAGTCCGGCGATCAGAACACAGGTCAGGAAGAAGATGGCCACCTGAATCCCGTTTTCGCCGAGCCAGAGGCTCCACAGCAGGCCCGCCGCCAGGAACCCGTTATACAGCCCCTGATTCGCCGCCAGCACGCGGGTGTCGCGTGCAAAATCAGGACGCAGATTAAAGGCCTTGTGCCCTGTTTTGGTATTCCACAGGAACATTTCCAGCACAAGAATGTAGAGATGAATAAGTGCAACGACAGTGATAAGGACAGTGGCTAACATCGGGTTGTCTCCCGCGGGCAGAGGCAAAAAAAACGGGAACCCTCAGGTCCCCGCTCTTGTTTAACCCAGAATCTGGATTACATGTTCGCGATAATCGCGTCGCCAAACTCTGAACATTTCAGCAGCTTAGCGCCTTCCATCAGACGTTCGAAGTCATAGGTGACGGTTTTCGCGTTGATCGCGCCTTCCATACCTTTAACGATCAGGTCTGCGGCTTCGAACCATTCCATATGACGCAGCATTATTTCATGAAATCAATCATGACGCATTGATTTTTAGGTAAAAACATCAGAAATAATGCTCTCGTCACACATTTCTAGCCACAGGCTAACCAGTTGATTGTATTTAATTATTTTTGGGTTTTGATAACCATTTTTCAGTTGAAGAAATTATCTTCCTCTGAGTACCCTAAATCAAAGGCGTTTTAAAATCACACATGTTATCTACAATAATCAGTAACATACGTTAAATTTTTCGCCACTAATTCATAATTATAAAATCATATTAATCAACAGATTACGATTACCAAAAAGTTAAAATGGTGAAACTTTAGCCTTAAAGCTTATGATTTTACTCACAAACATTTTCTTACGCCGGATGTAATCTTATGGCTTACGCGAACGTCATTTATCTAAAAAGAGGGATGTATGGCCGATATTGTCACAGGATTAACTGCGCTTAAGACAGCCTTCGATTTGGCGAAGGATATAAAAAATGCTTCGGGCGCATATAACGATGCTGAAATGAGGCTCAAGTTCAGCGAGCTTTACAGTGCTCTATCTGAAGCAAAAATCGAACTTGCAGATGCACAGCTTGAGATGTATGAGCTAAAGCGGAAGGTTGATGAACTGCAAGGAAAACTAAATGCCTCAGATGAGCTTGAGTTTCGGGATAATGTCTACTGGAGAGCTACACCTGTTGATGGCAAGCCAAACGGACCTTTCTGCCCAAGATGTTATGAGGGATCGGATAAGAAAATGTCCTCAATGAGCGCAGTCACTGGACATGCAACTATTGCTGGTAAGTACAAATGTAATTCCTGCAATGCATTTGTAAGATAAATACCCGTCATGGGGTGTCGGGGGTCGGAGGTTCAAATCCTCTCGTGCCGACCAAAAACACATTCAAAACCAGCCTTTTACGGCTGGTTTTTTTCATGTTTAAAAATTATACGGGGAATCATTAGGGAAAAATGGGGGAATAACCTCCGACAACGATAAAATCGTATAGGCCCATAATAATTATACACCCATTGACTTCCAAGTATTTATCTCAAATAAGACAGCACAATCCCCTTCATCATTCCAAACCGCCGAATTCAACCCCCAATAGAAGGTGAATTTTTTCCCACCTTTTTCTCTAACTGGTATCAGATTTTTACCTGACCGAGTATTAATAATTATTTCATCACCTTTTTTCGCATCATAAGAAGGCAACCAATAAGAATGCCTCAGTTTTGAAGAAATATTACCGTTATTCGTGTATGTAGTATCTTGCAACATGTAATATTGTAATTTGCAGTCTTCATTCACATCTAAAACAACGTATTCCTCTTTCGCATCCCCATGATTATGGATACTTCTTATGCTTACTTTCATTTTAACACCTCGCTTTTTAATCAATATTAGAGATGTATTAGCCCTGAAACAACAAGGTTTTATGTGACAGTTGTCACGACTAGGTAGTTTGATCAGCTGGAAACTTCTTATAAAGAGTGCATACCGCTACATCATAAATAATTGCCACCTGCTTCCGATCCACACCATTTGCGATCAATCTGCCAGCCTGAGCCCATTGCTCTTCGGTCAACTTTGGGCGTCGCCCACCTATTCGCCCTTTCTCACGAGCTGCGGCCAGACCGGCCCGGGTGCGCTCCACAATCAACTCCCTCTCCATTTCCGCCAGGGCTGACATAATATGAAAGATGAAGCGGCCCATCGGGCTTGAGGTATCGATGCTGTCAGTGAGGCTCTTAAAGTGGATGCCGCGCTGCCGGAGTTCGTCCACCAGCAGCACCAGATTCCGCATGCTGCGCCCAAGGCGATCCAGCTTCCAGACTACCAGCGTATCCCCCTCATTCAGCGCCTTAAGAAGCTTCTTCAACGCTGGCCGGTTCGCCACTGTTCCGCTCATTTTTTCTTCGAAAATCTGCTCACATCCTGCGCGTTCGAGTGCTTGCCGCTGAAGATCCGTATTTTGGTCATTTGTTGACACCCTTACATAGCCAATTTGCATGTTTTTCACCCAGTTATTTCTGTAAAAAAATCAGGTGAAGTTATCGGCAAGGTCGCTCAAGTGCAATCTACAAAAGGTCGGTTTAGGAAACAGCGCTACCAGGGACGTTGGATCAGCGGCGGGAACGGTCGC